>CEVI01014045.1_pt1 | contig 28756 bp, 22 predicted proteins | sample 531471 | NCBI WGS metagenome assembly CEVI01 (sample SAMEA2623513, study PRJEB7988) | marine metagenome | isolation source: saline water (ENVO:00002010), including
TGCTTGAACTGAGCCAACCGATTGCCAGCGTGCATTTAATAAATTGTACATGAAAAAATTTGGGATAATATAAACGTTGGCGGTGGTGTCGCTGCATTTATCAAGAATGTGCCGAATTCGATTCTCCGCGCTCATTGGCAAAGCAATATAGATATAATCAACCTCGTGCCGCTTTGCCACTTCTATAGCATCTTCAATAGTGCCTAAAACCTGATTTTTAAATTCATGGGCAAGCCTATCTTCTGTTCTATCATCAAACAGGCCGTTGAAGGTAATACCTAAATGACCGTTTTCTTGTATCTGATGTGCGACATTATAGCCAAGCTGTGTAGCACCTATAACAATGGAACGCCTAGAATTGTGGCCTTGCATCCTTAAACGGAATAAAAATTTCCGCATTATAAAGCGCCACGTTAGCAGTGCGAAAAAGCATATGGCCAACCAGCAAAGGATCAGCATAGGTGCTATATCAATTTTTGGAGAAAACAAAAAACCTAAGGTAAATGCACCTAATAAACTAAGCAGCCAAGTGATAGCTGCCGCCCTCAATAATTCCGGTGTTCTAAAACCTCGCCACGAACGATAAAGCTCCATGCCCTCGGCAGAAAGCTGGAATAAAATTATATAAGTGCATACAATTAAGAGATTTTCTGTGGTAACCGACTCGTGAGAGAAGCCTGTTACAAAAAGAAACAAGAACGTAATAATAGAAATATCAACAAGTCGATATAGCGTAGAAAACCCGTTCTGGCTTTTTACAATAATAGATCCGTTCTTACTACGCTGAACATGATGCTCCTGATCCAATGTAGATTACTCCCTTATGTAATTCAATTGTATCGCTAGTGTGTTTGCTGAAGTGTCTAAATATGATCTTACTTACTAGGAAAAAGCTAATTAACTTTAATTGTTATAATTCTGATAGACTAAAGTATAAGCAAAACTGATTCCAGAATCTTTTTTGATCAAAGTATTTTTATTTTTAGTATTCCAAGCTTATCAACAATATGTGACACTAACGTAACGGTATTCATGGTGTAAGTAGTAAACCGAGAAGTTTGCAGCAAAGTGGCGATGCTTCACAAGTAGATGTAGAAGACAGTGGCATGTATTTAGCTAAGCATATTTGGCTTCCGTTTTCTCAAAAAGAACTTTATTTTAACCACGTTTAAATACTTAATGGTGCAATGGTAGTTAATATTGCACGGTTTTAGTTCAATAAAGCCGATATTAATTATTAGGAGCAAATATGATTGTAAGGATTAATAAGTTAGCTGCCATGATGGCAATTTTTGCCACTGCAGCCAGCCAGGCACAGGACGCAGGACGTATTCAAGCGGGTAGTTTTGATATCATTCCTACGTTTGACTCTTCTCTTAGCTATATAGACAACATAACGCGTACAACTGATGATGATGAAAACATTAACAGTTGGAAAGCAACATTTTCTCCTAGAATAGTCTTAGGTACGCAAGTGAATAGTAATCCCATAAACGTGGGTTATAGAATTGAGCGAGGCGAATACCTCACAAGTACAGACGATGATTACACAGATCATTTTTTGTCAGCCAATGGTGAATTTGAGTTAAATAGTCGACATGCTATTGACATAAGTGCGCTATATGAAGATGGTCATGAAGAGCGAGGTACAGGGCTATCTATCGGTAGTGGAGAAGATATTACATCACCTGATACCTATAAGAGCTCCATGATCGAAGCTGATTATATTTATGGCAGTTTAACGTCAGCTGGTTTACTAACATTTTCCGCATCTCGTAACACTCTTGACTACGACAGGGAAGAAGAGGCTTACTTAATTCGAGACCGATTTACTAATAAGTTGGGGGCAGAATTTAGTTATAGTATTTCACCATCTACAAATATTGTTGTCGATGTTGCAAAATCGTTTGTTCGCTATGACTACCAACCTGTGGACGATAGTATCAGAAACAGTGATGTTACAAGAATTCTACTAGGTGCAACGTGGGAGAGTACCGCTGCGACAACGGGCTTCGCAAAGGTAGGTTACCAGGAAAAAGACTTCGAATCTTCAGAACGAGATAACTTTTACGGCACCGATTGGGAACTAGGTGTAGACTGGCAACCCATTGAGTACACCACAATTACCCTGTCAACCAGTGCAGATACAAGAGAAACTAACGGCGAAGGCGATCTGATTAGAAGTAGAGATTACGCGGTTTCGTGGAATCATGACTGGTATGATTACTTGTCAACTAATGTGGGCGTCACAACGATAGATAACACCTATATTTTAAATGACGATACCATTACTGAGCGTGAGGATGATTTTACCATCTATACAATGTCTGCTTCATATCAGGCAAGAAGATGGTTGAGTGTTTCGTTCTTCTACGAGTATTCAGAGTTATCGAGTAACCGTGATACCTTAGGCTACGATAGAAATAACATTGGCGTTTCATTTGAGGTTACTTTGTGAAGCTATTAACAAAATCGCTGTTCTATTTTGTTTTAATTTGTTGCTTTAGTAAGGCGTTAGCTCAGGAAGGCAATTTGAGTATGAGCCAATATCAACTTGGCTCTGGGGATAAAATAAGTATAACTGTATTTGGTCAAGAAGACTTATCCATGGAAATTAGGCTTCCGGATGTGGGTACTATTAATTACCCTTTTCTGGGAGAAATTAAGATAGTAGGTTTAACCACCGCCGAAGTTGAGGCACTAATATATAATGGTCTTAAAGGTGACTATCTTGTTGAGCCTTCAGTATTAGTCACATTTTTAGAATACAGGCCCTTCTTTATTGACGGAGAGGTTAAACGCCCAGGTGGCTACCCTTATCAACCTGGCCTCTCTGTTAATAAGGCTGCAGCTTTAGCGGGGGGGTATACCGACAGAGCTTCAAAAGATAATGTCATTATTGTACGTGAACTAGATGGTGTAGCGGAAGAATTGAATGTTAGGGTATCTGATATGATCCAGCCTGGGGATATTATTACCATAAAGCAACGATTCTTTTAAGAGCGCGAGATTGAAAATGGCAGTAAATAATATGGATGATGCAGGGCAAAAAACAACGGATATGGACACAATAGACGTTGCCCACTACTTCAAAATTGTAAAACGTCACACCTTACGTATCGTGTTTTTAGCAATTGCTTTTACAGTACTTGTTGCACTTCTTGTATTTAGGATGACGCCTATTTACTCATCATCAGCCACTATTTTGGTTGATTCAGAAAATACCAATCTTGTTTCTATCGAAGAAGTCTATGGTTTCGATAGCAATAGAAAAGATTACATGCAAACACAGTTTGAAATTCTGCGTTCACGTCAAATAGCTGAAAGAACGGTTAAGAAATTAAATCTCCACAAAAACGCTGATTTTATGCCTAGTGAAGATGACAAACCGTTAATGACGTCTTTAAAAGAGACATTAGCTGAAGTTCTGCCTTTTATGCCTCAAAAAATAGAAGTGGAAAGAACGGAAGAACAGCAAGAAGCGATAGACCTTCGTATAGCAACGAGTAAACTCAGGCGCTCTGTCGAGCTGTCTCTTGTAAGTAAAACTCAAGTAATGGTAGTGACAGTTAATTCAGACAAACCAAAGTTGGCGGCTACCATCGCGAATGCGTTGGCGGAAGAATATATTGATAATTATCTGTTAGCTAAGCTAGAAATGACATCTAAAGCCACTTCATTCTTAACGGACAGTTTAGAAGGCTTGAAGCAGAAATTGGTGTTTTCTGAGAAAAAGTTGGCAGAGTTTTTTGAGAAAAATCAAGTGGTTAACTTGGATGGTGTCGTTGGGTTAGCTGCAGACGAACTTGAGGGGTTAGGGCAGCAGTTACTTGACGCGCAAAATGCGCTAAAACTTAATGAAACTATTTACAGACAGACCCAAACCAATAATTCCATTGAAGGCATAGCCAGTTTACCCGAGGTTTTAAATCATCCCACTATTCAAAATGTGAGACGAGACGAAGCGAAAGCCATGACAAGGGTGTCTGAATTAAGTAAGGTCTACGGGCCAAAACATCCCAACATGATTGCAGCAAATGCTGAATTAAGCTCTATTAGAGAAACCTTAGCCCTGCAAACGCGAGACTTGGTGTCTAGTATTAATAAACAGTATTTGTTGTCGAAAGAACGAGTAGAATTATTACAAGCGCAGGTCGAAGAAGCGAAATCGAACTACCGCAAACTTTCAACGTTAGAAAACCAACGTTTAGCCCTACAAAGAGAAGTGGATATTAACCAACAACTGTACGATTCATTTTTTACGCGTTTGAAAGAGACTGACGAATTAGGTGGCTTCGAAACTGCAAATGCAAGAATTTTGGATAAGGCTATTGCACCAAGCGTGCCTTCTAAACCAAATAAAAAACTGCTTATTGCTGCTGCTTTCGTATTTAGCATAGGTTTTGGGGTATTCGTTGCCATTCTTATGGAAACGTTGAATAGCGGTATAACGTCTGTAGAAGATGTTGAAAAAAAGCTAGGGCAACGTATGTTGGGGCTTATTCCATGGATGCCCCATAAAAAGAAAACTGATTTACCCGTTAGGTCTTACTTTGACTCATCTAAGCATCAATTTGCTGAGGCGTTGAGAACACTTAGAACCAGTTTGTCTTTACTGAATATTGATAAAGAAAAACAGGTTGTTATGGTAACCTCAAGTGTGCCCAAAGAGGGCAAAACGACGGTTTCCATTAATTTAGCTTTTGCGTTCGGACAATTAAAGAAAACTATTCTTATAGATGCGGATTTGAGGCGCCCCAGTATTGGCAAGCAATTCGGTATACCCTCTTATCAACCCGGTGTGGCAAATTTGATAATGCAAACCCATAGTATTGATGAGTGTCTAAATCATGATGAAGAATCGGGTGTAGATGTTATTACCGCTGGAACTGTACCATCAAACCCTCAGGAATTACTGGCAAGTAGAGGGTTTACTGAATTGGTCACCAAGCTAAAAGAAAAATATGACTATGTGGTGATTGATACTGCACCCACGCAGGCGGTTAGTGATTCAATGATAGTGGCTGAACGAACAGACTCTATAGTCTATGTTGTAAGAGCAGACGCTACGAGTGACAAGCTAATTAATAATGGCTTATCTCGCCTGATTCAAGTTGGTCACAGAGTTGATGGTGTTGTACTTAATCAAGTCGATTTACGAAAATCTGATGTATCTTATAAATATGCCGGTTTTTACGATCAATACGGCTATACTAGTGAAAATGCATAGTAGGCTTTTGTAACCTTGATCGATATACACAGTCATATTTTACCGGGCATTGATGACGGTTCTCGCTCTCTGTCGATGTCATTAGAGATGGCTAAACAAGCCGTGGAAAATGGCATTACCCATATGATATGCACACCTCATATACATTCGGGCTATTTTGATAACAGTTTAAAAACTATCAAACCAGTTTTTCACGAGTTACAACACGCACTGCTTAAGGATAAAATACCCTTGTCGCTGTCATATGGTGCAGAAGTGAGAGTTTCTGAGCAAATTCCAGAGTGGGTAGCAAACAATGCTATTCCTTTTTTAGGTACTCTCAACTCTAAAAAAGTATTGCTATTAGAAATGCCCCATAGTCACGTGCCGGTGGGGGTGGAAATGCTTATTAAATGGTTACTTTCTAAAAATATCTTGCCCGTTATAGCCCACCCTGAAAGAAACAGAGAACTTCTTGCTGAGCCTTTAAAGTTCGAGCGGCTAAGAAATACTCATGCTCTTTTTCAAATCACCGCAGGATCGCTTACAGGTAGGTTCGGTGAAAAAGTTCAGGGTTTTGCTCGTAGCTTAGTTGAAACGAAAAAGGTTCACATCGTCGCGTCTGATACGCATAATCTTACTAAGCGACCCAATGATATGAGAGAGGCATTTCAGTTCGTTTCTAACACAGACGCTGAGTTCGCGAAAAAGATCTTTGTGACCACACCCTCTCTCATTATTTCAGCAGTAAATAGTGATAAATAATGAGAAGAGTTTTTACATTAAGCTTTATTGCAGTATTGCTTTGCTCGATTTATTACGCTTTCGTGTTCGGGATTGCCCAACTTCACTATTACAATGTAAAAAACAGCCTTGATTTTTGGAGAGAAAATCCAGAGTTACTGCGACTAAAAGATGTTGACGAAAACTTAGAGCGTATTAATAGCGCAGTTGCATTAATGCCAGATAATCCATTGTATTACCAATCAAGGGGCCAAGTATTTGAATGGAAAGCAATAGTTGATAAACAAAATAGTGTATTGCTATTGCAAGAAGCTATGCAAAATTATCAAACTAGCTTGGCATACAGACCCTTGTGGGCTCCAACGTGGATAAACCTAGCCTCTGTTAAATGGAAGTTGGGGAATTTAGATGAAGAGTTTAAGCAGTATCTTGAAAATGCATTAATCACAGGCCCGCAGCAAGCATCTGTTCATAAATTTATAGTAAAGTTTGGGTTGGCACATTACCGGGCAAGATCTTCAGGGTATGTATTAGTATACAAGCAATTGCCAAAGCACCTCGCACTAGGGTTGAGAAACCCATTGAGTGAGCGCGACATAATGCATTCAATCAATATGTTTCAGTTGCAAGACTTTGCCTGTAGATTGTTAGAAGGTGAGCCGTCTCGTATTCGTTCAAAGATTAAAGGTTGTCGCTAATTAAGGATTACTTTTTCTTCTTTTGAATGTCTCTAATGTGGCTTTCCGCCCATCTTCCTGCTTCTTAAACCAATTCCCAGAATAACCATGAAGGTTGCAGCATTAGCCGGCGCTTGTAACGGAAAGTCAACGCTGCTGTGCATTACCATTCCAATAAATGCCATAGTACATGTGAATGCTGCTCCTAGGTATGCTTGCCGCTCTCTCTTGCGTAAAGCGTTTATAGAAGTAGCAAAGCATATTAAAGCTAATATCATCAGAATACCGCTTGCTAGCCAGCCAAACTCCGTTGCAAACTGAAGGTATTCATTGTGAGCATGGTCGTAAAAGTGCTGAATTTTTTCATTCTGAACTTTGGGGTATAGGGTATAAAAGGTGCCACCACCGCTGCCTATAAACATAAATTGGCTTAAAATAGGTAAAGTGTCATTTATGACTTCATCGCGGGTTTCTTTTTCCATAGTCGTCTGTTCAATTCTTTGCTTAACTTCCGACAGTCCGAATATGCTACTTACAACAAGTATGTCGATAACTAATAAGCTAATAAAAAGGTATACATACGATCTGCTTTTTCGTTTGAATAACAGTAAGCCCAATAATGAAGTTATGGTCATAGCTACAAAAAATGCACTATTTCCCATGCGGGAGCGTGACATGATAAGTGCAATGACCATTATCACTATACCTATACGAACCAACGCTTTTTTACTAAGTATAAAATCTAACCAGTACTTGAGTACTTCTCGCTTAGAGTTGCTCCCTCGTTTAAACTTACTGCTAGCAATTAGGTAGCCCAGCGCGGCACTGAGCGTAAGCAATAAATAATTGGCATAATGGTTTTTATAGACAAAACTGCCAGTAGCAATATTGCTGACATTATACTTAAAAATTAAGCTTTCCTCTGTATGCAGTAAAACCTCAAAGGCGCCATAGCTAGCTTGTACTATACCTGCAAGGCTAAGAGTAAGCAGAAGTAACTTAATTCTCTTGGATGATGTGACTAAACAGAGGGTTAATAAAAATAAACAAAAATAAGCCACCGTTTTTAGCAGTGCAATTTTACTTTGTGCTACATCAAAACTCATCGATAGGTAAGGTAATAAAGACTGCTCAACACCGAGTGTCCTGTCGGGCCTTAATGTTTCTACTAATTGATAGGGCAGGGGGATAATAGTGATAACTTGAGCGGCAATAAACAATAACGATAGGATGAAAACAAACTTGTTTTCTCTAATGCTTTTGAAAACAGAGGTAGAGCAAAATATAACCAAAGCGATTAAAAGTGTAAAAGTGGTTAACTCTAGTATTGCCCATGCCCACGGACGATTCGACCCAAGAGGAATTGGAAGCCAAAGCATTAATAAAAGAAAAAGGCCGAAAACTGATTTTTCGACCTTTGGATATCTTTTCAATTTGGGCATTTTTTATTTAGGTTATTGCCGTAAGTTGTCTTAATTTGCTGAAATAGTGTCACCACCTGCGCCAGGTGTAGTATCGTCGGTTCCAGTAGGTAAATCCGCCGCCGCTGTAAGCGCATCGCCGCCTGCAGCAGTTTCAGATAGACCTGAAACATCAACACCCGCAGACACAAGGGCAATTTGAGCATTTTCAGGTGATGTGAAAGCGCCGGTTTGTAATGCCAAGTTATAAACTTCTTGTCTATTACTTGGGAATAGAATCATGACGATAATGGCAACACTCTCAGCGTTATCAGGATAAAGCGCCATACCTGCAGCTGCTAAGTCAAAACCAGTTGTGTTGGCATCAATCAGCGCTAGAAGTTGTGCAAGAAGATCTTCGTTAGCTTCTAGGTAAGCGATGGCCTCCTCAGATAAACCTGAAACATCACCTGACAGTAATGCAGCAACAACCTGTTGCACTACAGCGTCGTTTGCTGAATCGTCGTCAGTATTATCTACGATAATAGTTTTAACCTGTTCACCCGGCTCAACCACATCTTGAGCTAAAGCGATATTAAAAAATGACAGTGAAAAAACGAAAAAAAGTAGAGCGCGAAATTTATTCATAAAAGCATCCTCAGAAGTTATTGCTTTATATACCCGTAATAATATCCTATACACTTAGTATTGTATATGTATTAACCAAAAATAGTTTAGGTATTTTAGCACTTATTTCCAAATTTCAGGGCGAGCGTGAAAATATCCTTGCTGATTAGTCACTTTCAAGTTTACTAGCGTATTAGATTCGTCTTCGCTTTCTACCAGTTCACTTATAACACCAATTTGTAAACTACTAGCAATGCTCACTAAGCTGCTGATAAATAGTTGATTGTCGCTACTTTCATTAATTTCTTTAGTTAAGTTTCCTGAAATTTTAACAAAGTCAGGGTGTATGGCTCTTAAGCCTGTTAAAGATGCTAAGTTAGCCCCAAAGTGTTCAATTGTAATCTTAGCGCCAACACTGCGAACTATTTTAGCAAAATCAATGACAGCACGTTTATTATGAATAAGCGCATCATCTTCGATTTCAAAGACTAACCTTGAACTGACAATTTTGTTGTCTGCAAGATAGTCTTTTAACCATGTCACAAAATCGTCATCGCATACGGAGGCGGCAGATAAATTCACTGCAATAGTTAAATCACTAACATGAAGTTTTCTTACAATTAATGTCGTTACAAGTGTGTCAACTTGTGGAATAAGGTTTAGTCTTTCAGATGCTGGTATAAGCTGCGACATGGGGATATAGGCATCATTGGAAAGGTCTTTAAATCGAGCAAATGCTTCGCAATAAATAGCCTCTTTATTCGCCATGTTTAAAATAGGCTGAATAAAAATATCTGCATTCTGGTGGGCAATAATGCCGTTTAAGCGAGCGCGCCATTCTGTATTACTTTGAATATAGGTAAGCTTTGATGCTAATTGCCAGCACCTGTCTAGTTTTGTTGCGGCTAGCAGGGCGCTATCAGCCTTTTCCATAACATCAGAGAATATTTCACCATTTGAAAACTCTGTACCGCCTACCCATACAACCTTACTCCCATCCTTAAGCATATCAACAGCCGTTAGTTGTTGAGTTAATTCCTCTACGCGTTCGGCACACTCAGCTTGTGGGATCCCTTCCATACAAATTGCAAAATCAGCCCCGGAAACTCTAAAACAATTTGCTTTGTCGTCGTACCGAGTTACCAATTTTCGAAGAACATTGGCTGCGCGTTTGAGATATTCATCGCCCTCTGATGCGCCCTTGATGTTATTGATATGCGCTAATTGCGCTAAGCGTATAACGATTAAATAGCCATTTTCACCCGTTGCGGAAGAACTTAAAAGGGCATTCAAGTGGCGCTTAAATGCATTTCTGTTTAATAAGCCTGTGACGTAATCTTCAAACGCTATCGCTTTAAATTGCTCTGCTTTATGTGATAACTCTTTGAACATAGATTCAACAGAGTGAGAAAGCTTATTCACCGCCATTACGATAAAAGAGAGCTCTTTAGTAAATGGCTTGTACTCTATTTGGGAAAATTCAAGCTGCTGAATATCGGTTATTTTGCTGATAACAATACTAAGGGGTTTAGTAATAGCACGTATGATAAAGAACAACACAATATACGCTACGACAAAGGCGGCAGAGAACATAATCGCGCTTTGTGTAATGCTTTCCCACAGCTTTTCATTTGCTAATCCTGGGTGGCTTTTTACAGCTAAGTATCCAGACATGTTCCATCCGTCAGTCAAGTTTGTTTCTTTGGTCGGTGGAGTTACTTCTACTACATTAGTGAACCAGGTTGGTACCGTGTCGATCTTATTCGGGTTTTCTCTCACAATTACGGGCTTTCCGTCTAAATCTGTAAGCAAAATAGTTTGGTAATAGCCGCTATCAAATATTGCATTGATCATGGTTTCCGCAACAGGGAGGCCTCCTTCTTCAGCAACATAAGGGCTAATAGAAAGCCCCAGTGACGTGGCGGTATCTTGCGCATGTGTTGCAAGCTGTTCGTTGACGTATTCTCGGGTAAGCTTGACGTTAATCAAGAATGACCCAATAAACACAGCAAGCAAAAATATAAGAAGGCTTATGCTAAGCTGATTCGAAAGTTTCATCGTTTTATTTATTTCCCTTCAATCACTTCATCTAATCTGGCAATCATATCGTCCCACATCTTCATAGAACCTCCACCTCTAAGCTTGCGGCCGTTGCCCATTGCTTTAGCCGCCCAGAGTCCGTTGCCGTTAAAACTGTAAATGGGTGCCAGATCCCGTCGCTTACTTGCTGGAAGTATACGCTTATTTATGTTGTCTAACACTAGTGGAACTGAGGTTGGTGTATCATAATATGCTAGTACCATGTGAGGTTGTTTTAATCTTAATGCTGTAACGTACATAAGGCGAAGTTTCGACTCTGGTATTCCCAATTCAATTAAAGAAAAATACTTAGCAATAGCGTAGTCCTCGCAATCGCCAGCGCCTGTTGCGATAAACTCTATGGGAGTAGCCCAATAATCAGAAATTTTCCAATGGTCGATATCACTGACAAAATCAAGTCGATTAAAGAATCGGTTAACGCTGTATAACTTTTCATCAATCTCGTCAGTTTCTAACTCATCTAGTAATTCGCTCCAATGGGATATCTCCCGTGATGCTGCATCACCATAGCGCTCGGAAATACGTGTGTAAACTTCTTGGGTAAAAATGTTTTTTAGCGAGGCTAGTGCATTAGGAAGTAAGCACAACAAAAGAATTAAGAAGCTGATTCCATACGGTGTGGGCCAAACGGCTAGAGGAGAACGCCGAGAACGATTCGCTTTTGAGTGAAGGAAGAGATGAACCAAAATTAAAATCTTTGCATGTCGCCTATTACTTAAAAATGTACCATAAAATAGCAGTATTATGAGTAATAAAGCACACATTTTTTAAGACATTTTATGAAATGTAAACGTAATGGGTAAAAAGATACCCGAGTATTCGAAATAGCCAAATAATAAGAAAATTTTATTTAAGTCGTAGACCAGACGGTATACAGTAAAAGTAGAAGTACAACAAATCAAGTAACATGATTAAAAGTTGCATTCTCGATACATCTTCAATAGGGCATAAGCACTCACCTCTACAATGAGAGGAGGCACGTCAGAGTTAAAGGGACTTTGTACATGGCATTGGTTACAATTAACCCCATGAAATCCACAACTATCGGTGGTGTAGAAACACTTATCCGTGAAATTCAAAGAAGTTTTGATGGGCAAACTATCATTGAGCTTTTTCAACATACACCATCTTTAGAAAATTTCTCTGAAAACCCAAAGGTGAAGTACGTAAGTTATGGAAGCAACGGTAGTCCTTCCATTGTCCATAAAATTTTTACTAAATTTAAACAGCGAAATATGATTGGCGAAGTTCTCACTAATCAAAAAGCGAACACTGTCGTCATTTTCCACCCAAACGACCTTCTTTATATGCCTCATCGTGTAAGGTCGGAAAGTAAAATTGTTTTAGTGCAAACGAATAGGCTAGACGTTTATTTCTCTGGCCTTGAAACGCTTGTAATGCGTATGCTAGCTAGATATGTTGATGTATTTACTGTCTATACTGAATTAGATAAACAAGTGGTAAATGAGTGTTATGGAGGGTGGTTTAAAGAGGTTGTTGTGATTCCTAGAGGATGTAAGTTATCTACTGCAGAATGTGTCGCCACACCGGGGAAGGCGCTTATCACGATTGCGAGAATTCACGAACACCAGAAAAATTTCACCGGGCTTATTGAAATAATGCGTAATCTTCCTGCCGACTATACGCTTTCTATTTTCGGAGATGGGCCAAAAGACGAGATAGCGCAGTTAGAACATTTGATAGAAGGCTTCTCAAATGTCACTTTTTACGGCCCAACTTCCGACGTGCAAAGTGTGTTACGAAAACACAATATATTTGTGATGACTTCCCATTACGAAGGGTTTGGTCAAACGCTTATTGAAGCGAGAAGTCAAGGATTACCGACTATTGCTTACAATACATTCGATGCGCTGCAATGGGTTATTAAAGAGGGTGCAAACGGCACCATTGTAAACCCCTACAATGTTGACTCTTTTGTTGAAGCAGTGCAGACAATTGCTGAAAATAAAAAGACTTACCTGCGAATGTCTGAAAATGCCCTAAAGTTTTCAAAAGAAACAGAAAAAGGAAACATAAACAAGCTTTGGTCGAGTACATTAAGTTATGAATAGCATTAAATATTCAATCATAATTCCTGTCTTTAATAACCAAATAGGGATCAACCAGATAGTAGATACATTTGTATCGATGAATTGCTTAGACGTGCTAGTTGAACTGATAATTGTTGATGATGGGTCTATAACGCCTATAGTGGTAGAGGAATTAAAAGGTGTTAACTTAATTAGACAAGATAATACTGGAGTATCTGGAGCTCGTAACAACGGAATAAATGCTTCAAAAGGCGAGTATGTCGCATTTTTAGATTCTGATGATTTTTATGATTCTGACGTTATCGGTATGTGGGAGTCGGCCACGAAAAGCAGCCTGAATGCAGAAATGCTGATATTTGATTCCAGAATAGTAGACCGTATTAATAATAAAACCTTATACCAAACTCACAAGTGCGCACCAGGCCTTTACCGTAGTGCGGATGCACTTAAATATTACTTTAATAAAGAAATATTTAGTCATATTTGTAGCATTCTTTGCAAACGAGAGTTTTTACTCAATAAAGGGGTGTTTTTTAACCAGAAGCTCGCATTATCTGAAGACGTACTTTTTATGGTGGAATGTATAAAAAATGCTGATTGGGTACATATTGACCAGCGAAGATATTACAATTACCTCATTCATAAAGGGTCGGTAACCAATGTAGTAGCAACTGAAAAGGTACTTAATCATTTTGAAGCGTTCGATGTGATTAAAAAAATCCCCGTTTCTAATAGTACCACCATTTATAAAAACTATTTTGTTGCGACAATGTATCTTAATTATTTGTTTAAGCTTATTTCTAATAAGTGCAATAGTGAACGCGTGATTAATGAAACGTTGGTGAGGCGCAAATATTTGCAAGTCAATTTAAAAAGTAGCGTTTCAATAAGGTATTTTGCGACACTAGCCTTCAAAATCCTTAGCTACTTACCTGCCGCAATACTGAAGCCAATGTTAGTTAAAGCCTGTAAAGTTCGACATGAATATTAAAAAAACCGTATTTTATATGCTGTGTTTTTTATTACCATTCGAAAACACAGCCCTCGCCACATTAGGCGGCGTGTTCACTGCGCCATTGGGCATTATATTAGTCCCTATTATGCTGCTGCTAATTCTTGCCGATATTCGTAAGTTGCCCGCTTTGGATTTGAGCGTTATTAAGTTTTTTTTCTTAACTTTAGGGCTTTCTTTTGTTAGTTTAATTTTCTTTTTAGAATTCGAAACAGGCTTCCTTATTGATAGGGGTAGCAGGTTCATACTTATTGTTATTCCCACATTTACAGTGTTTTTGTTTACTATGCGACAGCCCTTGCAAACCATTACTACGGGGGCATTTATTTTATGTTGTATGATTTTTCTTATCTATATCGTCAATTTAGTATCTCCAACAGTGGTAAACATACCTTCATTTTTGCAGCACACCGCTGCTTTTTCTCCGCATCGGATGCGAGGATTCACATTAGAAGCTAGCACCTTTGCATTCCAGTTTGTATTGGCGTGTTTATTGTTTTCTCATATCAAAAAAGTTAGGCCATTCTATAGCTTTATTGCAATTTGCTTATTAACATTTTTGACTACCTCTAAAGGTGGTGTATTAAGCTTCATACTAGCTTTTTTTCTTGCCTACATTATTTGCTTGTTTAGAGTTTCCACTAGGATAAAATATGTAAGTTCAGCATTACTTATCCCTCTAATTTTGTTGGCATCTCAAGACTCTATAGCGGCTATGTTCGCAACTGATATTCAAAAATATACGAGTGTTGCTACTCGCTCGACTATATCATTGACAGCAATAGTTTCCTTATTCCACTACCCCATTGGGGCTGGATATTTTGGCTTTCTTCCAAGCATTTATAATTGTGGGCCTATAGCGATGGAGATACTAGATTACTTTTTCCCAAATACATTTAATTACAGCGAAGTGATGAAATACTTTGTGGTAGGCCAAGTGAAAGGGGTTGGAACAAAAACATTTTTAATGGACTGGTTGATTATTGGTGGCATGGTATTCTTGTATTTTTATGTGAAGGCAATCAGATACTTCGTAAATGAACTTAATAAAAAGAAAGACTTTTACTTATATGTCATGTTTTTATTTGTTGTAGTGTCTACCTCTTTTTATATTCCTGCAGACGGCCACTACATCGCGCCATTAGTGGTAGCCTATTTAATGAAAAATTTATGCGAGAATGAAAAAGCATCTTAAATTTTTCTAAGTGAAGCGTGAGTTAAAAAATTAATGGATACTTATTAATATCTGGTATTAATTATTGTTTTTTGTGTGAAATATAACTGGTGGTGGGAATTTTTTTATTTTCATTCATTGATTATAAAGAAGTGGGAATTAGCATTACATCAATTTTTTGTCAACTTTATCCTATTGCAAAAAAAAGAGCTTTGGAGTATTTGTTAGGGGGGCGCGTTTTCTTATTCCTTGCCAATTAGTGAAGGCGAAAGAGAAATTACTCATGCTAAAAATGTGAAGCCTATTATATAAATGAATCGTTTTAGTGAGAAAGTTTAGATTTAAATTTTAATATGGTGAGCTTTATTTTGAAGGTGTTAATAATTTTTTTGGGTGGTACATTCAAGCGTCGATAAATTGTCTATTGCTAGTAATTAATCTTAATTAAAGAGTTACTTTTTACATGAGAAAAGTCACATATATTTTGAAGTCATTTCCCGTATTGTCACAAACATTCGTGATAGATCAGATTAACAATTTAATTGCAAACGGGTACGACGTAAGAATAGTTTCACTTACACAGGAGAAGATTGATGAAAAACTTCAATCAAGTATTGCTAAGTTTAACCTTCTAGAGCGAACTGAATTTATCAACGCCGGAAGAAGCAAACTAGGTAAGATGATGCGATTGTCTCTTGTTACAGCATACTCTTTTCTTAACCTAATTCGTGCTAAGTCAGTTATATCACTGGCGTTCTACTTATTAAAAGCAAACGACTATAAAAACGCTATAAACACGCTTCGGCTCTTTCACTTTCTCTCATGCGAAACTCAGCTCCCCGATGAATATAGAGAAGGCGTTCTTGTCGCTCATTTCGGTCAATTCGGCGTAATAACACAAAGTATGATTGATACAGGTGTTATTGGCGGTAAGTTACTTACTGTATTTCACGGTTATGAGATGAGTGAGTATGAGCAGATCAAGATATGGAAAACAAAGTATGTCGGCTTGTGTAAAGGGAATAATCGGTTACTACCCATTAGTGATTTTTGGAAAAAGCGTTTGATTGAATGGGGAGCTTCTGCGGAGCATATATCTGTTCTGCACATGGGGGTAGATACACAATCTATACCTTTTAAGCCTAAGCCTTTGCAAAATCCTATAAACATACTGACTGTAGCAAGAGCTACCGAGAAAAAAGGGCTAACCTATGCCTTTGAAGCGGTTAGTATAGGCTTGTCTTTTCCATATGAATATAATTACATTGGTAATGGCCAGTTGGTTCAGCATTTAAAAGACCAAGTGGAGCAGGCTAATACGGAAAATATAAATTTCTTGGGCGCGCGCTCTCATAGTGAAGTTAAAGAATACCTGCGTAAAGCAGATATTTTTCTCTTACCCTCGGTGATAGACACTCTAGGTGATATGGAAGGTATTCCGGTTTCACTGATGGAGGCCATGGCTGCGGGCATTATCGTCATTTCCACAGAGCATTCTGGAATTCCTGAGTTGATAGAGAATAGTGTTAACGGATTTCTGGCACCAGAGAAAGATGCAATAGAGTTAAATAAAATCATTAATCAAGCTGTATCGCGAGCAGACCTAGCTCAAATTAGAGAAAATGCAAGAAAGAAAGTTGAAGAAGAGTTTAATTCTGTTAATTTAACTAAAGAGTTAATAAACTTTATAGAGCAGTAGTAAATAATAATAGCCTGTAGATAAATAGCATTGACCGTAGTTATGAGGTGAAAACAGAGCCTACACTACCTGCTGATAAAACTTTGTATCATACCTATGGAAAGCACTATGATAGACACCAACCCTCTAGTAACAGTAATTATACCCACATACCATGACTGGGTGCGTTTATCTGCTTGTTTAGATGCGCTTAAAATGCAGACCTACAGTTCAAATCTTATAGAAATATTTGTGGTAAATAATGATCCTCAAGATACGCCACCATCTATGGAACTTGCTGAAAATGTCACTATTTTGGCAGAAAGCAAACCTGGTTCCTACGCCGCTAGAAACTTAGGCTTATCTAGGGCGCAAGGAGAGTTGATTTTTTTTACCGACTCTGATTGCAAGCCCGCTAATGATTGGGTTGAAAATGCCGTAACTATATTTAAAGCATCTGCTGAGACTAAAAGAATTGCTGGTAGAGTGAAAGTATTCTCAGCCCACGATTCTTTTAAATTAGTAGAGTTATACGATTCAGTATTTGCATTCCAGCAAGAGGCATATGTGAAAAGCGGCTTTGCTGTTACTGCCAACCTCGTAGCTCGTAGAGAGTGCTTCGACACAATAGGCCCATTTAATTCTGAGTTAATGTCAGGTGGGGACGTCGAATGGAACCTCAAAGCGACAAAAACTGGGCTCTTAATGCAATACTGTGACAATGTGATGGTACAACACCCCGCACGAGATACCTTAAAAGCATTGCTCATCAAGGCGAAAAGGGTTGCAGGCGGGCGCTATAAGAAAGAACGCAAGGAGGCAATTAAATGGTCAGTTACTAGAGGGATATTACCGCCTATCGGCGCTTACAGCACCATTATGCACGCAAAACTTAAAAGCACGAAAAATACTATTATTCTCTTTCTCCTTTTCTATATGCTTAAAGTGTACACATCTATGAATATTTGGCTTTTAGCACTTAATCTAGCGCAGCCCTCAAGAAAGTGAGAAATCAGTATTGAGTGATTCAATAAGCAATATATTTACAACCATACAATTGGGTCGCTTGACCAGCCAAGTAATTCGGCTCTAAAGTGCACCATTCCTGTTAGGTCGCCATTTAATAGTAATCTATCCGTATATGCTTTATCAAAGGGAAGGCCTCTACATCCTTGAAACAACGTAGAGGCTAGAAATACTTTAATGAACCCACGTCTATCTAAATGTCTCATTGTTCTATTTAAATTTGTGTCCATAAAGATTAGTATACGTGGCTTTTATCTAAATGGTTATTAGAAAATCGCATGACACTTTGTAATAGAGCATTTGTAAAAAAAAAAGCATACAAAGCAAGGTGGTAGTCAGTTTTATGTATTAAATAGGCAATACTTTCTTGCACCTGTGCGTCTTTCCTCTAAAACTATAGAAAGTTGTGGTAGCACTGCATTACCGATGCGTGTTTAACGTTGTACTTAATGAGTATTTTATAAATGAAAGTTTTGCATGTTTGCGAGTCGGTCACGGGGGGAATAGCAACCTATCTTAACGAACTTATACCCCACCAAATTAGCTTGTACGGCATAGAAAACATAAGGTTGATTGTGTCCAAGCAGCAAGTAGCTGAGCTTACCGTACCCTCAAGTATTATTTTTACATTTGAACAGCTAAATAGAAAAAGCGTCATTGCACAATTTAAAATGGCAAGTACTTATAAAGAGAAGGTTGCTGAGTTTCAACCCAGCGTGGTTCACCTTCATAGTACGTTTGCGGGTTTTTGGTTTCGGGTGCCTCTTTTTTTTAGTCAAAAGCAACCTTATAAAGTCGTATATTGCAGTCATGGCTGGGCATTCGATATGCAAAAGCCTATGTTGGTTAAGCGTATATTTGCAGCTATCGAAAAAGTGCTTTTACGGCATACAGACCACGTGGTGTGCATAAGTGAGCACGACAAACGCTCAGCAGAGTCTTTCGGTATGAGAAAAGAAAAGCTTAGGGTTGTAAGGAACACCATTGAGCTGACAGGTGACGAAATTGTTCCTGTATCCTTGGAGAGTAAGTTTGTTAATTTTTTATACGTTGGGCGCTTCGATAAGCAGAAAGGCTTCGATATTTTGACTGAAGCGGTTCGATTAAGTCATAACACCCGCTTCCGCGTTCATTGTATTGGTAGCGCGGTGGTATCTAATAATGACACCAAAGATAGTTTTGACGATCCCAGATTAATTTCCCTTGGATGGAAACAAAAGAAAGATGTTTTGCAATACATGAAGGGGTGCGATGCCCTTATTGTACCATCTAGGTGGGAGGGTTTTGGCTTAGTGGTGTTGGAAGCGTTAGTGTGTGGTTGCCCTGTATTTCACAGCGGAGCTGGCGGGCTTTCGGAAATTTTACCTAATAGTAAATTTTCGACTCAACTAGAGCAACCAATAAAGCAGTCGCTTGTGAATTTGTTTAATTCTGTTGAAGAAAAATCTTTAAGAGCTACGAAGAATAGCTTGAACAAAGAATATACATTAACCTATACAATGCGGGACCTTGCCGCAGCATTGGATAAAGTATATTTAAGTTAGCCTGCCGGTATTACGTAAAGTTTTAAGGGAAGGAAACTAGAGTTGAAATTTAGAAAAGACATAAATGGGCTAAGAGCAATAGCGGTGCTATCTGTCGTTCTTTTTCATTTTGAGCCAGAACTAGTAAAAGGCGGCTTTGTTGGCGTAGATATTTTTTTTGTTATTTCTGGTTTTTTAATGACAAGCATTGTATTTACTAAGCTTGAAAAGCAGCAATTTATCCTGATCTCGTTCTATATTTCTCGTGCTAACCGTATAATTCCCGCGTTGTTGCTTGTTGTCGCAGTACTTACCATTGCTTTGCCGCTAGTTATCCCCATTCCTGATTACCAAGAATTCTTAAAGCGGGCAGTGTCTGCATTATTGTTTGTATCTAATAATTATTTTTATAGTTTAGGAGGGTATTTCGAAGCTGATTCGCAATTTAACTGGCTATTGCATACCTGGTCACTCTCTGTTGAGTGGCAATTCTATATTTTCTTCCCGTTGTTTGCTTTAGCACTGCACAAATTAAGTGGGCAAAGGAACTTATTTCTATGTTTTCTGTTGTTATTGCTTACAAGCTTCTTTGTTGGTGTTATCTATTCTTTTTCGGATAGTAGCTTTGGCTATTTTATGCTTTTGACTCGAGCGTGGGAGTTACTTGCCGGCAGCTTAGTCTATTTTATAGGGTTAAATAAGATATCGAAAGAATCAAAGGTTCTAGAATACTTTGGGCTTTCACTCATTCTTATTTCTATCTTACTTGTAGACGAATCAACACCTTGGCCAGGTTATATGGCTTTATTACCCGTTATAGGTACATGTTTGGTTTTACTATCTCAGCAATATACTAGCAGATTAACTGGCAACCCTATTTTTCAGAAAATAGGGCTGTGGTCTTATTCAATTTATTTGTGGCATTGGCCGCTTGTAGTACTAGGGCAGTTTATTGATTTGCCTTACTGGACAATAGTTGGGTTAGTCGCTTCGTTGGTTTTAGGCTGGACAAGCTATTCTTTTGTAGAGTCGAGAAATATATTTTCATACTCTATATTTAGGCTGCCCAATAAACTAACCGCGCCTTTCGTTGTTGCCGCATCTTGCGCTTTTATTGTGGTTAACTTCGTGGCGTCTAAACAATTAGCGGAAGTGTATCCAGAGAAAGTGACGCCCTATGTAATGGGCTTACATTATGTGAATAAAGGCGAACAGCGATACCCTGAAAAAGGCAAAATTGTTCATATAAACAAAAATGCAGAGAAAAAACCAAGCTATTTAATGATAGGCGATAGTAATGCCGCTCACTATGCATATGGAATGTCTACGGTTGATAACAGGCATTTCTTACTATCGTGGGTATCATCGTGTTTAAATTTGCCCGACTACACAACAAAACCATACGCAGTTTGGATGGACGAAAAATGGGAAAAACAGTGTAAAAATAACTACAAGAAAATTTATGATTACGAAGATATAGACATCATATTGGCTCAGCATTGGTATCAAAGTAGTGGGTTGGTTTGTATATCAAGTGAATGCAGTTTTGATTTAGCTAATGTTAGCTATTTAGATGTGTTGAAGCACCAAATTGAGAAACTCATATCTCTCGTAGGGGAGCAAAGGAAGTTATATATAGTTGGGTTTGTACCGGCACCTAAGTACTCTGTTGTTAATTGCATGAGAAAAATAGTGAATACTGTTTGTGAGCGTGTATCTAGTGAGTTTTCACCTGAGAGGCTTGAAATTAATAATGTGATTAATCAGCTTTCGTCTAACTACTCGAATGTCTATTTTATTAATCCGTTCGACGCCATTTGCAACGAGGAAAACCGCTGTAGTACGGTTATCGATAATAAAAATCTATTTTTCGATGAAGGGCATTTGTCTCAGTTTGGCTCTCGTGTAATGTGGGAATACATAAGTACGAAGTTACCCTAATTTTTTTAATATTAGCACTGTAGACAGCTGGGAGACTTCCTATGATCGATCTCAAAGCGCTTGTTCAACCTAAAATAGAAAGTATAGACTCATTAGCCCAAACTTTAATGCGGGCGTTTAACCTAGTTAACTTCCAAAATGTTACGGACGTACTTAATTTTCAAAAACATAAGGAGGGCGACTTTTTATATACCAAACAAACTAAATGGGTGGTAACCACTGAACATACACCCTTATCCTTAAATGATAGCCTTTATCTAAAAGCCATCGGCGACGTTTTTGTTGAAGATTTCAATGATGGAGATCTAAGTCAATCTGAATATGTCCAGCTCGCCAACAAATATTGCATGGCTGCAAGTTCCCGTAACAGACTGGTTTTTGATGCAAATGTTGTATACGAGTTTTCAAGCAATACGTCCTTTGATATCTTCGTAGAATCGGGCGGCTGGTATTGCAGCAGCACTTGTAAATTACATTGGAAAAGTGCCCCTAAGGCCGGTTACGCCATTAAAATTTTAGGTCGATTTAAGTATGGCCATCATTACGCATCTTTAGTTAACAACTCAAACTACCGCCCCCTAGAAGGTTTTAACCTTGGTAGTTATAACAATATGTTGGCAGGTATAGGCTTATGTATTGGGCATTCAGAATCCTTGCGCTCAATGAATGGCGCAGCGGTTACCAGTAAATTCAGTATAGAACGTGTTTCGGTGCTCGACTTTGATGACGTTGTTACCTTTTACCCTGGGGTGTGGGCCTGTGAGCTTCGACAAGTTAATACCATGGGAGGCTCCTGGCAGACTCCTTCTTATTTTAATGGCATAGATTTTGGTGAGAGTATAAAGCTGACAAATTGCTTTATAGCCGATAACCACCGAAGAGTGGTAGACAACGAACTCGGTAAGGTTAATTTCAATACAGGTGAGTTCATTATTTACGGAAGCTCTTTCAATAACATGCGTGTAGTTGTTAATGGTGATGCTGTTGTTAAAATGAACTGCCCCCATTTTGAAAACCCCCAATCTACGGCCAAAAATAAGCGTTTTTTAGAAGTAATAGGATCACATGCCTATTGTGTACTCGACAAGCCGCAAATTGTGATTAGAGATACGCCAATTTACAGTAATTTGTTCTACTGCAAAGCAGGCTCTAGCCAAAATAAACACCCTTATGCTGGTGGGTTAGTATTTATAAGCCCCAGTTACAATGCTGCACCCAATTATCGCCCCGATTTAGCCGCGTATCAAAATGACGGTGTTGAATATGAAAGCGATGGTTATTTAGAACTGGTGGGTGGTGGTGGCCGAGTTTACCTTGAAGGGGGGGCACATATTAATTCTCTGTATTATACTTTTCGTGCTATACCCATAGCGAGGAATTTAGTTGGCAGAAGTATACAAAATACAGACTTTAAAGATATTACAGGTAGCCAAACTAACTCATGGGTCTATTGGAATTCAGCTCAAATTAAAGATTCACATTTAGTCAATGTGGATGAGTATGAAGGAGTAAGCATAGTAAATACCGCGAACGTTGAACAAAAATTACAACAAAGAAGTTCGTGTGTTCAAAACTCAATGTTGATGGCTAGTATTCGATATAGGATTGAAAATATAAAACAGTTGGATTCTGAAAGCGGTTTAGCTATTTCTATATCTTTTAGTGATGTAAAAGGAACGCAACTAAAAGAAAATATTAATAGAAAGTCATTAATTAAGAGTGAAATTTCAGTAGCTGACGAATTCAATGTCCTAGGGCTTATACCTCATAATGCAAATACTATGGAGATTTCGCTAAACAACTATGGAAATAGTCAATTCACTGTGATTTGGGAAAAAGCGCTGCTAAATATGATTTAGAGTGAAAAGGTAGAGTGGATTCTTTCTCCACTCTACAACAACCAATATAGCCAATATTTCTATTTTGCTACGCGACGTCTAATGAATGCAGTTAGTATAAAAAACATACCAACTAGAGCCAAATTAGAGGGTGCATTTACGTCTACAACAGAGGTCGAGCATGGGCTCGAGGTCGTACAAAACTCTACATCACTGAAAGATGCAAAAGAACCGGATTCATTAGCATCGTTGTCGAGAATGAATACGATTCTGTCAAAAGTTCCTGTAAATAGGTCACCAATTGCGATGTTATACGTCACTGAACCATCACCACTAGTGTACGTGTCAACTGTGTTGGCAGTAGTGATGTCGCCTGTCTGCGAACCGCCAACGAACACAAATTCATTCATAGCGTTGAAATTGTAGCTATTGTCGTTGTCAAAAGCTATCCCGTAGAGTTCAGCATTTAGTCCTGTAGCGATGAAAGTAAAGCTTAGGATCGTATCAGAACTAATTGTGGACGTTAAATCGATATCAACCCATTGGTTACCCTCAAGAGTTAAAGTATAACCACCATCTTCGGTATATGCACTTCCCGCCTTGTCTTGAGATGCATAGCCCGTAATCGAATAAGAATCGAAATTGATAAAGGCTGCGTTCGCAAATGCAGTTGCAGTTATTAATAGAGCCCCTACTGCTGTTTTTAAGAAAAATTTCATAAATACGCCTTTGATAAAAATATGTTTAAACAATGATTTCTATAAAGCAATTGTCGTGCCACAAAAGTAATTGTTTATTTTCAATGAGTTGTATTTCTTTGGTTTCATTGTGTAAACTTTTTCGACATCTTATTACTTCAAAGATAGGGTAACCATAGCAGAAGCCTTTTCTTTTTCTTTTTGAACGGCTGACTTCATAGTGATATCAAATTTATCGAGTGAGCTAAGAACCTTATCAGCCTTCTCAATTAACTCGCCATTCAACAGTTCTGAAATATCAACTCCTAGCTCAGGGAGCCCTAATTGATTCATTATTCCCTTAGATTTATGCTCGTAATTGATTGCGAATGCAGGAGTTCCAAAATTCATAGAGATAATTGCGCTATGTAACCTAGTACCAATGGTAAGCTTGCATCGAGAAATCAGCGTTCCTAATTCCACATCATTGAGTTCATCCATAACGACTTTGTATTTACTACGATCATTGATTAATTTTCCGACACGATAAGCAACAATTCTGTCGTCTTTAGTATAGCCATCTATACCGGTACAAGTTGAGCAAGCTATTATGTTGTAACCTCGTTCTATGAAGATATTACAAAGTTTAGCGAACGCTTCTTCATATTGAAGTTGACTAACGCCTAGTCGTTTATCAAACGGCGCTAAAACCCTTAATGTGATAGCTATTGTATTACCTGAGTCAATAAAATTTAAAAGGGCTTTGTTCTCAATATCGGCCTCAATTGGTCTTACAAGCCAAGCAGTATCGGCACCTTCAAAGTAGTTTTCAGGAAGCTCGAAGGACTCTTCAACCATTGATTTACTCACGGCTTCTCTTAAACCAAATAGCTTGGTGCTGCTAAACACTTTCTTGGCGATGGAATTGAACTCTCTATTCTGGAAAGGCCCTACTGAGTGCCCTAGAAACGCAATAGGAGTTTCGGACGCTAAAGCGCATATAGCGTGTTTGAACTGTCCTATTCCATAAAGATCGACAAAAAATGAGCCGCCAACCTGGATTATCAAATCGTATCCAGATAAAACTTTGATATAATTTTGATAATCTTTTGGGAGCTTTTTTATCGATTTTGGGGAATCTATACTATTTCTTAAGTTCTTTAATAGAATTTTGGTCTTCAGCTTTCTCTTTATTTTGCTTAATATTGAGCTTGCCTTTTGGTTTGAATTATAAATCCAGTCATTTTCGAATTCCCTTCCAATCAACATTTCTGAACTATCAGGAAATCGGGACATTAAAGTTAGTTCTAGATTTGGAACTTTAGACTCCAATTCTTGTGTCAGGCCTCTTATAATCGCTCCATCCCCACGATTACCGCAAGTGTGATTCCCTACAACCAATATTTTCATTTCTATTAATCCTTTTCATTTAAGGGTTGAATCTAAAGTTCTTTAAGTCTATCGAATCTTTTTCTTACATACGTCGTTTTACATACTATAAAGAGAGTTGTGAGCGAAATTGCTGCAATAAAAATCTCACGATAAAAAAATGAATTTGGTATATGTTTTAGTAAGAATTTTTCTAGAGCTATCAACGGAATAGCGAAAATCAAAAAGGATAAAATCGATATTTTAACTGTTTGAGTTAGGCTCGTGTTAGTAGAGCTTCTTATAAAGTATATATTTATGAGGGGGATAAGTAATGCTTGATAAATAGATAACATAATTGCTAGAGATAGTATGCCATACTTACTCGATAGGAAAATCACTAAGCAGTTGGGAATTAGCATGTATACATTCCAAATGAAATTTTTCTTAGTGATTCCCAATGACTGAACAAGGGGGCCTATAAGAGATGAATTAGAAACTCTAATAAACCAGAACAAGCTTAAAAAAGAAAAGGCAGCAGAATACTCAAGATATGTAGTGCCATAGAATAAATTAATAATAGCACCTGATGTAAATATAAGAGGGACATAGATAAAACTCAATACTAAAGACTGAATGGTGTAGAAGTCTATATAGAGGTAGTGTAGTTTTTCTTTTAAATTTTTAAATTTAGCAAAAGCTGGAAGGCACACTTTACTAATAATTGGCTGTATCGCTTGTGCTGGTTTAGCAGCTAGTTGTCTGAGAACATGGTAAACGCCCAAGTCACTTGTAGATAAAGTGAACGCGAGTATTGCTACATCAATATGCTTTCTTAATATGTTTAAGGATTGTGCACCGAAATCATAAATTCCATAGTTGAGCGCTTCTTTAGCTACATTTACGTCAAAATCAAATGAGAAAATTAATAAATCACGAAATTGAATAAAAGAAAGAGTAAGTCTTAAAAAATTATATAAAATAATACTGCCAACTAAACATAATAGTCCTAATTCAGCATAGTAGATCGCAAAAAAGAATGATAATACTCTAGATAATATTTCAATTATAGCGAGCTCTTTATGGCGAAAGTCTTTAAGCGCAATAGCTTGTACTTGGGAGGCTATTGCGGTAATTAAAAGTATACTTGTGGAGATTCTCAGCTCGTATGTTATTTCTGGTATATTAAAGGCATTTGCTATATAAGGTGATAATAAAAATAAAATGACTGTGAATAAAAATCCAATGAGTAATGCGCAAAAAAATAGCGTGTTGACTGTTCGCTTATCATTTAACCCTTTGTAAATGAGAAAGTTAGATATTCCTCCTAATGAAAAAGCTGCAAATACTTCTAAAACTAAATTCAATACAGCAAATTGTCCAAAGGACTCAGTGGATATAATTCTTACTAAGTAGGCTAATTGTATCATACTTAACGCTAGCCCAATTAGCGTAGATAACGTTGTCCAACTCGTTGCTTTTTTTAATTTGCTCACATTTTCACCAAACAGGTAGGGCTATTTTTACTAAGTTAAAAAGTTAAATTCCATTGTAATAGCATAATATTTTCGTAGCGCCCTCTAATGTCAGATGCCCATAATCGAACTGCAAGGGTTTGCCGTTAACAAGCGTTTTGCAATCAGCAGCGCTTGCGCAAATACTGTCTAAAACCGATTTGTATCTAATGTTCCTATTACTTAGCTTACTTTCAAATTCTGCATCAATTTTTTGTATAAAATCATACTTTCGCGTTCGCACTAATTTCTCTTCATGATCGCTGTGCGCTAAAATACGAGGAAGGGGTTGTGTGTATTCAATAATAGGGCCAAATACTGTAACTTCAGCTCTCGTGCCTTCTATTTGATCTAGCGTTCTAAGTAGCCATGATAAGTCATCCATTTTCCATCTTGCAGAAATAATGATTTTGTCATATTTGCCAGACGGAATTACTTGCTCAAACGCATAGTGCATTAACTCGGTGCATCGCTTTTCGCCACGATAACTGATGGTTGGCTTACACCCGCTAGCAGTAATTTGGCTTATGGTTTGATTTGGTTTTTTATTTGCCGCTAATCCGGCATACCAATGTGCTGCATGGCTATCGCCCACCAATAAAATGTTTTCTTTTTGTTCTTGTGCAACTAAGCACGCGTCATTGTCAAAATAAGAAATGTCAGGATGCTTGCTCGTTAAGAAGCATACCCCAGGTCTAAAGTAGTCGGCCTCGTGGTTTTCCATGAACCGCTCATAGGCCAATTGTTTTTCTGAAAAGCGCATAGGTACTACTTTAGTTAGTCCATACACCACAAAACACAGTGCTGCACTCATTGTCGCCACCTGAAAATAAACTCTTTTCGCAGGTTTCACCATACTAGATACACGTTTTCTAAAGCGCTCTTCTATAAAATAATAGGAGAGAATGCCGAGTAATATTGAGCAGGCTAACACAACTATTTTATCAAGGGCTTTTAGCTCTGTTTCGAAATGAAGTTGATAGAAAATGATGACAGGCCAATGCCACAAATAAAGGGAATATGAAATATTGCCGATAAATTCAGCAGGCTTCAGCGCCAATAATCGATAGATGAATAAATCTTTTCTTGAAAAGGCGAGGACAGCCACTGTCGCTAATGTAGGGATGACGGCTTTTATTCCAGGAAATTCATCATGGGTCAAAAATACGCAACTTGCCAGAAGCACAAGTACACCAACAATTGCTATTAACTCGGATAAAAAACGGTACTTTCGAGTGTGCAAGCTGTAAATGGCAATAGCGCCACCTACTATAAATTGCCAAAACCGAGTAAATGATGCGAAAAACGCAAAACTCACGTCACTTTGCGTTAAGTAAAAACATAGGGCAAAACTCAATACGGCCAAGCCGCCTAATATTAAAAGCGATAACCTCTTATATACGCCAAACGCTACTACCATAATCACTGGCATAACGGCATAAAACTGCTCTTCCACCGAAAGCGACCAAGTATGCAGCAGGGGAGAACCTTGAAGTTCGCTATCGAAATACCCTGACTTGGTATAAAAATAGAAATTTGAAACGTACAGGCAAGAAGCAATTAAGCTCCACGCATATTTACTAAATTCACCGGGAAGGAAGTAGAAAAAAGCAAAAATTGAGGATATTGCCACGGTTACAAAATAGGCCGGGAATAAACGCTTGAACCGTTTTACATAGAAATCTGAATACGAAAATGAACTATTTTGAACTTTATCATATATTTGCCCCATTATTAGGTAACCAGATATAACAAAGAATATATCTACGCCAATGAAGCCTCCTGGCAAATGGTGGGGGCTTATGTGGTAAATAACTACACTCAATACGGCGAGCGCACGTAGACCTTGTATGTCTTCCCTGAACTTCATTTCGTTATATAACCTATGTGGGCTGATACTATTAATTTTATACACATAAACCTGTGTGATGAACAGTATCTCGGCATGATTTTAGGTTTTTTACTTTCCATAGCCTAAAAAGAATGCCTAAAGGTTTCTGTAATCAACAAAATCTGCCAATATCAGCCATATAGGGTAGCGGTTTCGCCGCACTCTCGTGTAAACTACCGCCTTTATATCAGGCAAACCACATATTTAGGCGCTTTTTAGGCCGTGTGCCGTTTCGCCGTGGTTATCCAGTCATCATGTCAATTGAGGAAAACATGGAGCTTGACGCTATTATCAATCAGGCACAAA
>CEVI01012949.1_pt1 | contig 28714 bp, 18 predicted proteins | sample 531471 | NCBI WGS metagenome assembly CEVI01 (sample SAMEA2623513, study PRJEB7988) | marine metagenome | isolation source: saline water (ENVO:00002010), including
GATGCATTACGGTCATAACCCTAAAAGGATTTACTTTTTCAAGATTAGAAGAGGTAGAAACTGCTGGAGATTTAGGAGAGTAATCCATAATTAATGCTTTGATGTATGGAGCTTCCGATTATAGAGGATGAGTTTCCCAAAAAGGTAGCAATATTGAGACACAAGACAGAGTTAGAAGTTTACGAGATTATCATATGAATTTTATGGCATCCCAGCTTAGAATCTGATAGGTTACCCAGCTTTCTGGAAATCGAGTGCTGTGAAACAAAGCAACATCATTCCGCGAGTAGCAGAAATTATCCATAGTAACAAGCACTTGAGCTATATTAACCAGATGAAGGCCGTGGCTGGCATCGCCTATTTTAATTCAAGCAGGCAATACAAAGTGTTATCCACGTCTTCCAAAAGGCATTAGATATCATGTCCAAAACCACCAGCTCTGATTCTCCACCAGTTTTCAAGAACTTCTTCCCTTATAAGCCAAAAAAAGGCGAAGAATACATGAATGAGAAACAACGAGATCATTTTAAAAAGATATTGTCGGACTGGCGGGAGCAATTGATGCAAGAAGTAGATCGGACGGTAACCCACATGCAGGATGACGCTGCTAATTATCCTGACCCTGCTGATCGCGCAACGCAGGAAGAAGAATTCAGTCTCGAACTAAGAACTCGAGACAGGGAAAGAAAACTCATCAAAAAGATCGATAGTACTATTGAAACCATCGCTCAGGATGACTATGGATTTTGTGAATCCTGTGGAATCGAGATTGGCATTCGAAGGCTAGAAGCAAGGCCTACGGCCAATAAATGTATCGATTGCAAAACTCTTGATGAAATCAAAGAAAAACAACTCGGTAGTTAAGAATCCATGGTTTCTAATTAGAAACTTCGGATTAGTTCTGTTCCTACGTTTTCTCATTGTCTTAAACATCTTTATAAATTAGCACACGCACCTATTGCATTAGATCACGGCAATTTCAATGTCGGCCCCTTCTAAAACTAACATTGTCAAAACCTACATTGGAAGATTTGCTCCGTCTCCCACCGGCCCTCTGCATCTTGGTTCACTTATTACGGCATTTGCCAGCTACATCGATGCAAAAGCAAATAACGGCCTTTGGTTCATACGGATCGAAGATTTAGATCCTCCACGAGAACCACCCAAGGCGGCTGACGAGATTTTAAACCAATTACAGCTCCTTGGTTTAGAATGGGATGGTGAAGTACTCTATCAGAGCACTCGATCTACTTTTTATCAGGAGGTACTAGATCTACTAATAGAGAGAGGCCTGTGTTTTGCCTGCGATTGCACTCGCACTCAAGTCAAAGCTATGGGAGCGGTATATGATGGCTCCTGTAGAAAGCGCACCCTTCCACCGGAAAATGAATTTGCTATCAGGCTAGAAACAGAATCTATTGAGATTGGCTTTGAAGATGTCATACAGGGACATTTTCAACAAAGCATCAGAAAAGAAGTCGGTGATTTTATTATTCTTCGCAAAGATAAACTATTTGCCTATCAACTCGCTGTGGTGGTGGATGATGCTTTCCAAGGAATCACTAATATCATCCGAGGATTTGATTTATTAGATTCTACTCCGCGGCAAATCTATCAACAAAGATTACTTGGCTACGCCACCCCACTTTACGGACACGTTCCAGTAATAGTCGATAAGCGGGGATTGAAACTTAGCAAGCAGAATTTTGCTGAGCCGGTTAATGCTTATGACTCATCTGAACTTATTCATCTTACCCTCCAACTCCTAGGGCAATGTCCACCTAATAATAATCAAAGCAAAGAACCACGGTTTCAATTACAGTGGGCTATTGAAAACTGGGATATACAGGCTGTACCTAAGTTAGCTAATATCCCACAGGACACACAGGAATAAGGCCTGATCCGTGTATATACCTCGCCCCATCCGACAGATTTTGCTCGATTTACCACTGGGTGTTTGTTCACTTAGTTTTGATAATGAAGTAATCATGTGGAATCGTGCACTTGAAGAATTCACAGGTATCAAATCTACTAACGTAGTAGGTTCACAGCTTACTGATTTGAACGAACCTTGGTTATCACTTATCAGTAATTTTCTTAAAGGAAATTCCAGCCACAACTATAAAAATTATTTTGAGGTGGACGGAAAGAAAAAAGCGGTAACCCTGCATAAAGCGATTATCGATGAATTAGATGAAAAAGATTCAAGCAAAAATGATAGGGCTGATGTTTACTTCTTCGAAGGCACAATCATACTACTGGAAGATATTACAGAAACTGAAATATTAGAAGCAGGCCTAACGCATAGCGAGCGTTTGGCTTCAATAGGTAGGCTAGCGGCAGGAGTGGCCCATGAAATTGGAAATCCTATTACTGGTATTGCATGTCTTGCACAAACTATTCGTGATGAGTATAAGGATAAAGAATTAAATAATTTAGCTGAGCAGATTATTCAACAGACCAGTAGAACCTCAAAAATCTTACAGTCTCTCGTGAATTTTTCTCATGCCGGCTCCAATCAAACCCATTACGAGAAAGAAGTAATTTCCGTGCTTGAGTGCATGGAAGAAGCCAAAACGTTAATTTCACTCGATAAGAAAAGCAAAGATATCCAATTTCAAATGGAATGTGATCCTAAAACTAAGATTTTAGGAGATACGCAGCGCTTACTGCAAGTACTCGTAAATCTGATTAGTAACGCCCGCGATGCCAGTCCACCAAATAGCACTATTTTACTACAAACTATTATGGAAACAGACTGGGTACATATTAAGATCACGGATGAAGGAGCTGGCATATCTCCAAACATAAAAGATAGGGTATTTGACCCCTTTTTTACTACAAAAGAAGCTGGGGAAGGCACTGGATTGGGCCTCTCCCTAGCATTCCGTATAGTAGAGGATTTAGATGGGGATATTGATATAATTAGTCCGATCGATAAGACCAATGGATCGGGAACACAAGTAATAATGCGATTTCCCTGTTATGATGAAAATACATCTGAATTCCAGAAGTAGAATGGCGAGGCTCAATAATGTACGGGCAAGCTAGTGCGATTAAGATAGTCGTAAATTGTTAGACGTACATTAAAACAGTAATGATCCAAGTTTTAGTAGTAGAAGACGAAGTAGTAATCCGCAACGCGCTGAAGCGATTACTTGAGCGTCACAAATATCAGGTCAGTGAAGCTGGAACTGTTACAGAGTCATTAGAAAAATATGACTTAGACAAATTCGATGTAATTATTAGCGACCTTCGCTTACCTGGAGCTCCTGGCACCGATATTATCAAAGCCACCAAAACCCCTGTCCTTATAATGACGAGCTATTCAAGTATCCGTTCTGCGATTGATTCGATGAAGATGGGAGCCGTGGACTATATTGCCAAGCCTTTCGAACACAATGAAATCATCGAAACAGTAGCCAAAATAATTCGTGAACACACAAAGGCCGAACGAGAAGAAAAGGTCGAAAGAGAAGAACCCCAGCCTGCAGTCCATGGAATGATTGGCAGCTGTCCACAAATGATGGAACTGTTCCGGCGAATTCGAAAGGTAGCGCAAACCAACTCCACGGTTCTCATTAACGGTGAATCAGGTACAGGTAAAGAACTAGTAGCCCGTGCAATTCACAATCTGAGCGATCGCGAAAATCAGGAAATGATCTCTGTAAATTGCGCCGCAATCCCTGAAAACCTCATTGAGTCCGAGTTATTCGGACATGAGAAAGGTGCGTTTACTGGGGCAACAGCCACGCGCACTGGCCTCGTTGAAGCAGCGAATAGGAGTACATTGTTCCTCGACGAAATAGGCGAGTTACCCTTAGAAGCTCAAGCGCGTCTTCTAAGGGTGCTTCAAGAAAATGAAATTCGGAAGGTTGGTTCGGTTCAATCAAAAAAAGTAGATGTAAGGCTAGTAGTTGCTACTCATCGAGATTTAAAACAATTGGTTGTGGATAGTTATTTTCGGGAAGATCTATATTATCGGATTAATGTCATGACCCTCTTGATACCTCCATTACGGGAGAGAGGTAATGATATTCTTGAAGTTGCAGACGCTATTCTACGTAGAACCTGCATTCGTTTGAAAGCGCCGATGCTTAATTTCAGTGATAGTGCTAGCCATGCGATTGCTAAATATGCTTGGCCCGGTAACGTCCGTGAATTAGAAAATGCAATAGAAAGGGCAGTAGTACTGGCGGAAAAAAACAAGATCGGCGAAGAATTGCTAGCTATTGATCTTGAAAGTAGTACACCGACCGAAACCTCTGCGTTTGATAACAGCGAACCAGTCGAAGATCTTTCGCTAGAAGATTATTTTCAACGATTCGTTCTAGAACACCAAGACAGTATGAACGAAACCCAGTTAGCTAGGAAGCTTGGAATTAGTCGTAAATGTCTCTGGGAGAGAAGGCAACGCTTTGGAATACCGCGCAAGAAAAAACAAATAGCATAATTTAACCGACCTTTCCGCCTACTCTAAGTCGAAAACGTGCTTATAAGAACAGACCTAGCTAATAAAAAGAAACGTTGTATATGCGTTTCAGACGATTTGTGTAATGCTAGCCTCGATCGTTACTGTTACTATTTTTCCCATATTTTGGTGGAATTTAGTAACAATTACACAAATTAAATAATCAATTACTCATGTTTAGAATGCCAAATTACTGATAATTAAGTATTTATCTTTATTGGCACATTAAATGCATTATTTAACCGACTAATAACAATAAACAACAATAATAAGCCTCAATAAAAACAAAAATAGCATTACTGAGTTTCAAAAATTAGGTTAGTGCATTAAATAATAAAAAGGCTGTGTTTGGGGTTTGTGTGGCTCTTTGTTACGTGACCCCGAATTAGACTGCCGGTTGCTTATGCGGCGCCGCTTTTTGGCTCCCGATACATAAAAATAAAAGCAAACTAATAGTAATAATAACAATAGCTATTTTCTTCCCATAGGGGGTGACTTTCACCCCCTTGATTATCTTTCAGTTATTCAAACTCCACCAAATTCTGCTATTTATTCTAAGCCGGTGTATCATCTCGTCTGGAAGTGTACTGGTAGCCAAATGATCACTATTACAGTCAGGGATTCTCTTAAGAATTTGTGTAAAATTTTACTTATATTCAAATTATTCCCTTTAATATCTAGAACGTGACCTCTTTAAGTAGTTCAAGTTGTAACTGAATACAGATGAGTTTAAAACCATCTTTAACCGGTTTGGATCAGGCTCGCATCATCGAGCGTGATGAACATCCTATCTCTCGAAAACAGATCACTCCAAATGCCCTAAAAGTCTTATACAGATTCAAAGAAGCAGGATTTCACGCTTTTTTAGTTGGCGGGGGGGTCCGTGACTTGATGCTCGGTAATAAACCCAAAGATTTCGACATAGCAACAAACGCGACTCCTGAAGAGATAAAAAGGCTTTTTAAAAATGCGAGAATCATAGGTCGTCGGTTCAAGATTGTGCATATTAGATTCGGCCGGGAAATTATCGAAGTAACTACTTTTAGAGCTCACCACGATCCGCAGAACGAGATTGCTGATGATGCCTCAAGAAGACAGATTCGTGGACTGGATTCTGCCCATTCCAGCTCCGGTATGATTCTGCGTGATAATGTTTACGGGGACATTGACCAAGATGCTTTACAAAGGGACTTTACAGTAAATGCACTTTACTACACCGTCGACCACTTCAGGGTCCTTGACTTTAGTACCGGCATGGAAGACCTAGATAAGAAGGAAATACGCATTATTGGGGATCCTGCCACTAGGTACAGGGAAGATCCGGTGAGGATGCTACGGGCAATACGGTTCTCTGCTAAACTTGGTTTTTCAATAGAAGAGTCGACACAAAGGCCCTTTGATCAACTGGGTCATCTTTTGAATTCAGTATCGCGGGCCCGGTTATTTGACGAAACGCTGAAACTCCTAGCTGGAGGTCATGCAGCGGTTACTTTCGAAAAATTGAGGAACTTTCACCTCGGGCCGTACCTATTTGCGCCTACCTTGGAAGCTATGAAACAAGCGGAACTGCCTTGGGGCAAACTAATAGATCTTGCATTGGAAAATACGGATAAGCGTTTAACCATGGGTAAGTCTGTTACGCCTGCATTTTTGTTTGCCGCTATACTCTGGCCAGTGCTTAAACTGCACCTAACCCAACCTGTGTCTCCGGGAATGAACCGCCATCAGCACTTTATACAAGCAGCAAATCAGACTTTTTTAGAACAGCTTAACTATACAGCGATACCGAGGAGAGTAACCTCGGTTAGTAGAGAAATTTGGGAACTACAATATCGTCTAGAAAGAAAAAACAAACGAAGTATTGAAGCTGCATTCAGTCATCCTCGATTCCGAGCGGCTTATGATTTTTTGCTACTGCGTGAACAGGCAGGAGAAAACCTCGGCGCATTAGGTCAATGGTGGACGGACTTTCAAAACGGTGATACAAAACGGAAAATTCAAATGATCACTGCCGTTTCCCGACCAAGCAAACGCCGACGGAAACGCACGTAACGCAATTTATAAGGTACTGCCGAGTGATACGCCAATCAGACTCAGCCAAAGCTATACCTAGTTACATCGCTATTGAAGGACCAATAGGTGTTGGAAAAACCAGTCTTACCAAACGCCTTGGCAATACATTTAATTATAATGTGTTACTTGAAAAAAGTAGCGAGAACCCATTCCTCGATCGGTTTTATCAAAATCCTCGTCAATATGCGCTGTCAACACAACTGTGTTTTTTGTTCCAACGTTCCCAACAAATAGAGGAATTGCGGCAAGATGATATGTTTGAACCCGTTAGAGTGTCCGATTTTCTTATCGATAAGGATCAACTATTTGCACAACAAAATCTGGAACCTGATGAGTATGAGCTTTATCTGAACGTTTATCGTCATTTGACGATGAACGCTCCCACGCCAGATCTCGTGATTTACCTACAAGCTCCCACTAATGTCTTGTTAGAGCGGATTCGGAAGCGTGGAATCGAATCCGAACAATATATCGAACTGAATTATCTCGAAAATCTCAACGAGGCATACACGGAATTTTTTCATTATTACAATAAAACCTCTCTTTTAATCGTTAACAGTGCTAAGACGGATTTGGTGGGCAATGATAATGACTATCAATTGTTAGTAGATTATATTGTCTCTATGCCTAGAGGCAGGCATTACTTTAATCCTGGACCTTCACTGTTATAAATCACCAAATCCCATCAGCACCGCAAACTCCGCCGCCTAAACAGGGTAATTAGGCCTTTGCCACCACATTTGGACGATAGACGAACATGTATACACATAAAACAAACTCGAATGTAACACTGTCTACTCTGCAAGATTTTAAAGAGAGAGGAGAAAAATTTACCTGCCTCACAGCCTATGATGCTTGTTTTGCCTCTATTCTCAGCGAGGCAGGCATTGAAGTTATGCTAATTGGAGATTCTTTAGGAATGGTCTTACAAGGGCACGACAGTACCCTCCCAGTCACAATGGATGACATGATCTATCACACGCAGTGCGTAAAACGGGGTAATAAAAGGTCATTATTAATGGCTGATTTGCCTTTTATGAGCTATGCCTCAGAAACGCAGACTCTCGAAAATGCCGCTGCCCTGATGCGTGCGGGCGCGCACATGGTGAAATTAGAAGGGGGTGCCTGGATAGCCAATACTACCAAGTTACTCGCTGAACGAGGGATTCCTGTGTGTGCTCACATGGGGCTAACACCACAATCTGTCAATCGAATTGGAGGGTTTCATGTCCAAGGAAGAGACACAACGCAAGCTCAAAAGATTCTCCAAGAGGCTCAACTGTTAGAGGACTCGGGAGCAAATATCCTATTGCTCGAATGTGTTCCGACATCATTAGCAAAAACTATTACAGAATCCGTCAATGTTCCTGTCATAGGAATTGGAGCTGGCCCTGACACTACGGCACAGATAATGGTATTACATGACGTATTGGGCATTTCTCCTATTACACCGCGGTTCGTTAAGAACTTTTTAATCGAGTCAAAAAATGGTATTCCTGGCGCTATTGAAGCATACGTAGAAGCAGTTAAAGGAAAAACTTTCCCCACAAAAGATCACTGCTTTAATTAGCCCGCTTTACTGACCATGGAAACGATAACTTCCATTTCGGAACTCCGTAAATTACTAGACGACCGTCGCACGACCGAGCAGTCGATTGGTCTAGTACCAACAATGGGGAACCTGCACACTGGTCACCTGAAGCTGGTCAAAGCTGCAACCCAATCCTGTTCCTTTGTAACAACTACAATTTTCGTTAATCCTCTTCAGTTTGGCGCAGATGAAGATATTACTGCATACCCGCGGACCCTTAACGAGGATCAAGAAAAACTAATCGTTGCCGGCTGCCATTGTTTGTTTGCACCCTCAGTAGAGGAGATCTACGGTTCTAATCCCCTGACTTCTACTGTTATCCATGTACCTGGGATTTCCGAGCTTCATTGCGGCAAAAGCAGGCCAGGACACTTCGCAGGCGTTGCTACAATGGTTAGCAAATTATTCAATATAGTCCGACCTGATAGAGCATTTTTTGGACTAAAAGACTACCAACAATATTTGCTTATTAAACAACTAGTCAACGATCTGGTGTTAGAGATCGAAATTATTGGCATTGAAATAGAACGGGAACCGGATGGCTTAGCTATGAGTTCACGTAATGCATATCTAACAGCAGAAGAGAGAAAAATAGCTCCTTTTCTGCATGCTTGTTTAAACGATGTAGCTGGCGCGATTCTTAACGAAGACAGAGACTATCGAAAGCTAGAAAAAGAAGGGGTAAAGAAACTTCAGGAAGCCGGATTTAAACCGGAGTACTTTTCTATCTGTCACGCGGAAACTCTGCAACCTGCTAATTCGGAAGATAGTTCAATCGTATTAATGGTTGCCGCAACTTTGGGCATCTGCCGCCTAATCGACAATCTTCGTATGCAAACCAGTTAGCCCCTCTAAGATGTAGAGCTAACAAGACTTGCAAACCTTTGAACCATTTGAGTAGCTAGTATCTTTAAGGCATACTGACCGGCCCCTGCGAGAGACCATTGCCAAATAACCCTTTGGAGTGACACTTAGTTGCTTTCACTTTATCTGTTAGGTTGAAGAAATATCAAATATTTTTAAGAAATATACAGGAAAACATCATGCCAGAGGCCGTTATTCATCCAGTTAGTCAGGCTGCCGCCAGTCGTAGCCATTTGAATCCACAGCGTTTTGATGAGCTGTACAAGCAATCCATAGAGTTTCCAGAAGAATTTTGGGCAGAACAAGCAGGTGAACTGATTTACTGGCATGAACCCTGGAAAACTGTAATAAGTAGCGACTTTACCCAGGCTGAAGCGAGTTGGTTTTCGGGCGCAAAGTTAAACGTAACATTCAATTGTATTGATCGACATTTGGAACGCCGCGGAGAACAAACAGCGATAATCTGGGAAGGTGATGAACCGTGTGATGATAAAAAGATTACCTATAGACAACTTCATCAACACGTCTGCAGATTGTCCAACGCCCTGAAACAACGAGGAGTTAAAAAAGGCGATAGGGTCTGTATCTATATGCCCATGATACCCGAAGCCGCCTATGCGATGTTGGCTTGTGCTCGCATTGGAGCCATTCATTCAGTAGTTTTTGGCGGGTTTTCGCCTGAATCACTTAAAGATCGAATTTTGGACTCCGACTGCCAAACTGTTATAACAGCCGACCAAGGCCTCAGAGGTGGCAGAGTTGTTCCTTTAAAGGCAAATGTCGATAAAGCCCTCGAACAATGTTCAAACGTTCATTCCGTATTTGTGGTGCGACGCACCAATGCAGATGTGGCGTGGTTCGACGAACGAGATGTGTGTTATCACAAAGCAACCACAAGCGTGAGTGATGTTTGCGAACCTGAGCTCATGGACGCTGAAGATCCACTTTTCATTCTTTACACTTCAGGTTCAACCGGCAAACCAAAAGGCGTGCTCCACACCACAGCGGGATATTTGGTTGGAGCGAGCATTACCCATAAATATATATTTGATTATCATAATGGCGATGTCTACTGGTGTACGGCAGATGTAGGCTGGGTAACAGGTCATTCGTATATCATCTACGGGCCATTAGCAAATGGCGCCATTACCCTAATGTTTGAGGGTGTGCCAACTTATCCTGATGCCTCGCGTTTTTGGCAGGTTGTGGATAAACACCAAGTAAACATTTTTTACACTGCACCTACAGCAATTAGGGCATTAATGTCGGCAGGAGACGAACCAGTGACTAAAACTTCACGGACCTCCCTAAGACTATTAGGATCGGTTGGTGAACCCATAAATCCAGAAGCCTGGGAGTGGTACTACAAAGTAGTAGGTGACTCTCGGTGTCCAATAGTGGATACCTGGTGGCAGACGGAGACTGGGGCCATCATGATATCTCCGCTACCAGGTGTAACTGATCTGAAACCAGGTTCAGCCACAAAACCTTTTTTTGGTGTGCGTCCTGCTTTATTAGATGCAGACGGTAATGAAATAGAAGGTCCTGGAACGGGAAACTTGGTTCTATCCCAAAGCTGGCCCAGTCAATTGCGGACAGTTTTTGGTGACCACCAGCGTTGTATCGACACGTACTTTAAAACTTACCCGGGATATTATTTTACCGGAGATAGCGCTCGCAGAGATGAAGATGGAGATTATTGGGTAACAGGCCGGGTGGATGATGTCATCAATGTGTCAGGCCATCGCCTCGGAACTGCTGAGATCGAGAGCGCTTTGGTACTCCATAATTCTGTAGCAGAAGCCGCCGTTGTAGGCTATCCCCACGATATCAAGGGACAGGGTATTTATGCTTACGTTACACTCATGAGCGGTGAAGATCCTACAGAAGATCTAAGAAAAGAATTGACACAGTTTGTAGGCAAAGAAATCGGAGCTTTTGCTAAACCCGAAGTTATTCAATTTGCACCCGGATTACCTAAAACTCGCTCAGGAAAAATCATGCGGCGAATACTTCGAAAAATTGCAGCTAACGAACTCGACAGTCTCGGTGACACCACTACACTAGCAGAACCTTCCGTAGTAGACCTACTTATAGAAAATCGAGCCAACAAATAAAAGCGTAGAAAGAGCTATTGTGTGTTGAGGAAACTCTTCTCTGCTCGAAAAGCTCATCAGTCCTTAAAAGAGCACCTATGCAGTATTTACCAAAATTTAACATTAATTTTAACCAATTCGCGTTGGTAACGATTTATCGGTATCTCGCTGCACTAATTCCATTGACAATGCGGGGAAGCATCGCCTTGATACTTGCTGCTGGCGCATTGAGTATTTACGGATACGGTTTTTTAGATCTAGTTGTTTTTTCACTGGCTATTTGTGCTCTAACTATTCTAGTTTTTTGCCTGTTCTGTTGCGTGGGGAGTGGACTATTCATAGTGCGGCGCATACAGCAAGAACTAAAGAGCTCTGAGTCGATAGCTTTGTCTATTAATGCCGAAGCGGGATTTCCCAATGAAACTGGCATCGCCTTACCTGCTATTAAATTCTCCCCCCTGGTTAGATTGTCCTGGAAGATTGTCAGTCCAGACCATATAAAAACTAGGATTCGAATCTCGCCTACAAATAAACTTGTGGAAGAAATCATTCCTCAAAAACGCTGCCTTACGGACGTTATTGTCCGCCAATTTACAGTTTCCGATGTTTTGGGTTTTTGTAGCTATTCATGGAGACTGAAACAGCATATTGGTTGCAGAATTTTACCAAGAACAAATACGGTAAAACCTTTACCGTTGCTGCGGTCGCTTACTGCTGAAGATGGCATTCCCAGTCCAACCGGCGAACCGGAGGGAGATCGTATGGAAATACGTCCTTATACCCCTGGAGATTCGATTCGTAATATCATGTGGAAGGTTTATGCTAGAAATCGTCAGCTAAATGTGCGGCTAGCAGAAAAAAGCGTTTTCCAGAGCAAACGTACCATAGCTTATCTTCTTAGCAGCGAACATGATGAAGCTGCCGCCGCCGTAGCCCGGGTAGCTATAGAAGCTGGCGCAATGGGCGAAGACTGGACATTTGGTGCAGACGGCTCTGAACAACCGTGCACTACACTTGAATCTGCCTTAGATGCGATCGCTAAATCCCGTGCGATTGGCCCCCCATATAGTTACGGGCTTGACAATTTCCTTGCAGCAACCCCGAATAAATCGGCCGGCCATTGCATTATTTTTGCCGCAGCGAATACTGGCCCTTGGCTGCCCCAGATGAAAAAGACAATAGGCCGATTATCCAGTCAGTTCTCACTTGTCTTGGCCACTGATGGGTTTCAAGATCAAGAGGCAAGTAACCTTTGGCGTAAACTCTTGTACCACGAAAGAGCTAACACGCATGATTCATTTGATGCGACAAGCTCGAAACGGGATTTACTTAACTTGTTGACCCAGCTCGGGCAATTAGTAGAATCGACAGTAGTTGTAGACAGGAAAACGGGGTACAGCTTTGACCACGATCTCAGGAAGGTTTAAACCGTGAAAGTGTCAACTGAACACTCACTAAATTATCTTCTGCCAACGAGTTTACGAGCAGTCATTATTGCCTCTGCTTTCTGGGTATTGAGTCTGCCCCTGACTATAATTAGTGGCTCCGGCGGGAGTGTCATTGGCTGTTTGATCGCTTGTTATTTAGTAGATCGGAATCTGCACCAACCTGCACTAGTACGGATCAAAACCGGTTCGATTCTCGTTTTCGGGTTCCTGCTTTGCCTAATTGGAAACTTACTGGCCCAAATTCTCGTGGATCTTGAGTTGATTTCTAGGCTATTTAGTCCGATCGGTGCATTTAATATTAGCGAATTCATTAAGTGGTTAACCATCAGTGCTGGCTTCGCTGTAGGCTTGAGAACACTATCGCTTCGAACCAGCTTTGGTGCCATTTTAGAAATCATGTTCGTCGCAACTGCCTTCGTTTTGACATTAGCTGCACATCGAAATGGCATGATCCAAAGACCATTTGTTATTGGAGATTTTGCGCTAGTCCGAGGCTTTGATCCTTCTATTATTCTGATGGCCTTTGGATGTGGAGCTGTTTTATCTCTATCAGCATTGTTAATGATTGAGAATAATCAAAAACGACTGCCCTACCACTTCCTAATATTGGGACTACTATGCTTCTCGCTACTCGCTTACGTTCGATTATTTGGTCTGCCGACACCCCAACTTACCGATAATCTGGGATTAACAGGCCAAAACCAGGCCGGCAACTCAACTAGCGAACAGAATCCGTTTCATGATGGGGATAACAATCTCAATGACCGTGAGGCCCCGGTCGCCGTAGTGGTTTTTCGGGATGACTATGAACCTCTCAATGGTGCTTACTATTTTCGGGAATCTGCTTATTCTCAGTTCAATGGAACTATGCTCGATTTTGCTTCTCGGGAGGACATGGATCAAGATCTAATCAAACACTTTACAAATAGCCTTGTCGAAGCCCGGCCACCTCCGATAAGTGAAAATGAGCAGACTTCAGTCCGCACAACAGTTGGCATGCTGGTTCCGCATCGATCTCCTTTTGGTTTAGAAAGCCCGTTTGCATATGAGCATATTCCAAATCCTAATAATTTGAGATTCAAGCGGACTTATAACAGTTATTCACTAGCACCTAAATATGATTTGGAATATCTGATTGGTAGGGAAACTGGACGAAAAGATTGGTTACCTGAAGTTTGGCAAGAGTACCTTAAACTTCCTGACGATGATCGTTATCGTGCGCTCGCCGATAATTTAGTTGCGAACTTACGTGAAGAATATTCTGATGACCCTTTCGCTAAGGCCTGGGCTATAAAGACTTACCTGGATGAAAATGGCATTTATAGCCTGAAAAATGAACATGCTTATGAGACCGATCCTGCAGCCTCTTTCCTGTTCGGGGACCTGACAGGGTATTGTATGCATTTTGCTTTTGCAGCGACCTACATGTATCGAAGCATAGGGATTCCAGCTCGCGTTGGCATCGGATACGCTGTGCCAGCTAGCAACAGGGCAGGTGGTTCGTCACTCTTAATCCAGGCAGTGCACGGTCATGCCTGGCCGGAAATCTACTTCCGTGATATCGGATGGGTTATAGTAGATCCAGCTCCGCAACAAACTCTTGTGGACATGACTACGGATCCTCAAAACGATTTGCAGCAGCTACTGGGCGATATGCTGAGAAGTGACGCTTCGTTCGAAGATTTTCTCAAGTCCCAGCAATCTACATTTATCACGATGCAAACTCTTTTAAGAGCTTTATACGCTATCGCGGCCCTAGCTCTGATCATCGGATATTTCGTTAAATTCTATCGATTATGGGTACCAATGAACACCAATACTCAGAACCAGTATCGCGTAACTTATAGGGCCGCTCTCGATCGGCTTTCCGCTGTTGGATTACATCGGGATTTTGGCGAAAGCCGAGAACAATTTGCCATGCGTGCTAGTCAAACTAGCCCCACACTTGCAAGAATGACTGACTATCATCTTGCCTGCGCCTTAGGTCAAGCTGATCGAGAAGAAATTAGTACTCAGCAATGGCATACACTATCTGCAGGGGTCACGAAAGAAATTAAATACAACATAGCGACATGGAGAAAAGTAGTAGCTTTTCTAAATCCCTTTTCATGGATAATGACCAAGTAAGCTAGCCAGCAAACTAATATCTTACGTGGAGTAGTTTATGACCTCAGACAGTACTGTCGAACTCACTGAAGTGTCGAAATTGGATAGTGACGAGAACAGTCCCATCGCGCACTCAGACCTAGCTAAATCAGTAGCTGTGCTAAAAACTCTGATACAAACGGTGAAACAGCAGGTACTGGGGCGTGAAAATGTCATTGAATTGGCCATTATCGCGCTAATTGCCGATGGACATATTTTGTTGGAGGATTACCCTGGCTCAGGAAAAACGACTCTAGCGAAAGCATTGGGGGAAGCTATCATCAATGGCTGCAATAACGAAGAATCCATAGTGCCATTCCGACGTATTCAGTTTACACCTGATTTACTGCCATCAGACATCACCGGCGTTCCGGTTTTTGACAGCAATAGCAGCGCGTTCTATTTCCGGCATGGACCCCTTTTCGCCCACGTACTGCTCGCGGACGAAATAAACCGAACTTCGCCAAAAGTTCAGTCCGCCATGCTTGAGGCAATGGGAGAAAAACAGGTTACCGTAGACAATGTTACTTATCCCCTAGACGATTTGTTTTTTGTAATTGCCACACAGAACCCTCTCGACTTGGTCGGCACCTATCCCCTTCCAAGTCCACAACTAGATCGATTTTTATTCAAGATCACAATGGAACATATTGATAGGGAATCAGAACTAAATGTACTTGATACATACAAGGAACGAAGGGATCTAAGCGGTCAGTTAAAAACTGTTACTCGAGATGAAGTGTTACAAGCTCGCAAGCAAATCGACTCTGAAGTAAACATCAGCCCTGCAATTAAAACTGCGCTGGTCGATATATCTCGGAATCTCCGCAATGACGATCGTGTTTTGCAAGGCAATTCTACTCGATCAATGGTACTGCTCCTCCCAGCTTTACAAGTGTCTGCTGCGTTAAGGGACCGGAATTATGTCAGTGCAGAAGATATGGAAATATTACTCCCGCGCGTACTCGGACACCGTATCGAATTGGCACCAGGGGTTTCCGACCTAGCGAAAGTATTATTGGATAATATGCGTGATCCTATGGAGCACCTAGCTAAGTGCACTCTAACAAGATGAGCCCTTATTTTCTTCAGTACAAGCGATCATCAAACAGAGCCTGGTTGCTCTGTATTATCGCTACAATTTGCTTCCTCAAGCTAACATCCACGAAGGCGCAAGACGACTTAGCCATCGATTTAAACAACGTCGAAATTCCAGAGGCACGCCTACCCTTGTGCTTTGGGCTCACTAGTATTTCCGAGCTCCGAGCACTAGAAATTTGTGATGCACTTAATCTGGATTTGAATGTAAAGGCGCGTGAATTGTCTGACCAATGGGTTCGTAACCAACCTGATTCTCCTGCCGCCCAATTCGCACTAGCTGAAGTACTATTAATAGTGGAAGGCAATATGCCTCGAGCCTTGTTCCACCTAAACCGCGCCGAACAACTGACCGGATATGAAACTCTAGAACAGGCGATTAGTTCGGGCAATATGCCATGGCATTATCTAACTTTGAATCAGCTTTCTTACGTTCATCAACTCATGGGTGAACAGATCCAGTCATTGATGTATCTAAATAAACTCAGCGAAATATATGGGCTTGATGTCGAATCCCTCAGAGGTTGGCCCCTCATCAAGTTAAAGCAATACGATGCAGCCCGTCAGAGTGCCAACCAAGTATTGCAAACCAATGACAATAGAAGAGAAAGGGCCCGCGCCTGGAACACACTCTGCGCAGCTGAGCTAGCAAGTCTGCAACCGATAAAGTCCACCTCAGCCTGTGACAGAGCAATTGATGAAGATGGCAAAGTCGAAGACCAAACTAATGACTTCGATACAGTATATCTCACCAACGCATCCGAAGTGGCCCTGAGTTTACTCCAAATAGAGCGCGCCGAAGATTACCTACAGCGAGCTACTCGCTACCTGAATCCAAATAGCGTAGCTGATCCATGGATATATATGCTTTATCTAACTATGAATCAGGGGCGATTCGATGAAGCACGAAACGCGTTGGACCGTATGCTGCTGTGGCGCGAACAACAAGAACCAATCGTCAACGTAATGAATCGTGCAGAACATTTCCTAGTAAGCTCAAGCTTTCTGTTGTTAGCCGGTTACGCAGAAGATGCAGTAAAGCTGACTAATACTGCGTTGAATCAACCAGATAGAAACGGCTCCTACAGTGCCGATGATGAACAAAAAGATGCATACGCAGCTTTACTTAATATGATGGCGAACAGATCTGAGTACCAGATACAACTAGAAAATATGGCTACGATGGACTTTTTTAGTGCGATGCGAATGCGGTTAAATAAAATTACTTTACAAATAAATGCTTGGCGAGCAGCCCGTCGAGCGGGGTCACTTTTTGCCGAATTTGAAGTTATCCAGAACCGGCTCCGCCCTTATGCTCCACTCGACGTGCACATACCCGAATGGGTAGAGCCCGAACTTGTGCAACTACTTGGAACCGGAGTAATGAGCGTGGTTCTAGAACAAGCAAGAGAAAATGGAGCCTTTCAGCTTAATAACGGTTATTACTTTTCGTACAGAACCGAAATAGCAGCATTAGATAAAAATTACCCTTCTGTGTTGGAGGCAGGACGTAGTGCGCTAGCTAGACTTCCTGAACAAGAAACCTTATTAAGAGCCAGAATCTCAGCACGCATGGCAGAGGCGTTCTGGAGAATGGGTCAGCATGAGGATTCGCTAAATTTCTATGCTGTTGCACTTCGACAAGACCCTAGTATCAGCAGACGTCTGGAGGCTAGCATCCCTATCAGACTGGAAATAGATGACTCGGAATTTTCCAAACAAGTTTCCAAATATTTAATTCGATCACCACGCTTCTACGAACACGAAAATGGATTCAACCTTTCAGTCCAACAAACACCTGATCTTTCAATTTGTTTAAATGCCAGAACTGGCATCGTCATATCATGTTACACTATGTCAACGGCTGCGAATCAGAGCAGCGATTGGAATGCCCAAGAGTTAACCAGAAATTTTCATACCCGAACATTTGGCCTTGGGTACGACATCAGCAAAGCCCAACGATCAATTTTATTGGGCTCCAGTGTCATCCTTAGCTCGCAGATTAACGGTAATCAGAACCGAGAAGCTTTTCTGAATCGCTAACCAGAAACTCCGATAGCGCAGAGCCCTCGATTTTTCTCTCACGCTAGTTTTAGGCAGTAATTTGTCAGACTTAACTTCGCTTTCCAACCGCCTCATAATATTGCTCGCCGCAGCTTCGGCATTAGGTCCGGCGGCTATGCAAATTCTGCTTCCAGCCGTTCCCATTATCAAGGACACGTTTCAAGTCAGTAATGACATCGCTCAGCTGACCCTAAGTCTCTCTATGTTTGCTATAGCAATTGGGACACTAGTGTATGGGCCCTTATCAGACAAATATGGGCGCAGGGTTATTATGCTACTAGGGCTGGTAATTACATTCGCTGGCTCAATGTTCTGTTATTTTTCAACTTCTATTGAACTATTAATCCTTGGTCGCTTTATCCAAGCTTTTGGAGGGGCGGTTGGCCTTGTGCTCGCCCGCGCCATAGTGCGCGACATTTACGGTGCCGAGGAAGCAGCGCGCGTTATTGCTACCCTAGTAATGGTGATGGTTGTAATCCCAATGCTTTCTCCTGCTGTAGGTGGCGAATTGATGAACCAATTTGGATGGCAATCGATTTTTATCGCAATAGCCCTCCTCTGCATACTTATCTTAATGCTTACGATTAACTATCTACCAGAAACTCTAAAAGAACCGGTGCCCTTTGAGGGGGTTAGAGCGATGTTGCTAATCTTTTTTAGACTTTTTAAATCACCTGCATACTGTGGTTATGCATTCTGTGTCACTTTTGTTTCCGTCGTGTTTTTCAGCTTCATTTCAGCGGCACCCGAAATCATGGTATCGGTACTAGATAGACCTCCAACCGAATATGGTTATTATTTCATTATGGTCCCCTTAGGATTTATGTTGGGTAATTACGTAACGCGCTATTTTGGGCACAGATTGGAATTGAATCAGTTGATTACCTGGGGAGGTTTTATATCTGTTCTGGGAATCACACTTGCTTTCATCCTACTGTCATCAGGAATCAAGCACCCATTAGCACTGTTTGCTCCTATTGCTGTGTCGGTTTTCGGAAATGGTATAACCCTTCCCAACGCTATGGCGGCAGCTATAAATGAATTCCCAAATTTTGCAGGTAGCGCTTCTGGATTGACTGGGTTTCTACAAATGGGTTTTTCTGCAGTGGCAGCTCAGGTTGTTGCTTTGATCTTTAATGGCACCGTTTATCCTTTACTCCTAATGATGTTTGCAGCAGCTATTCTTTCCTTGGTTAGTTTAAAACTTGGCGTAAGCGCGGAACGGCACAGCGGAGTGGTTTAACCAAAAACTTATTAACTTAGATGAAGCTCGACGAGTTGGGCTTCAAATTCTTTCTTATCCTGCAAACACCGTAAATCGAAAATCAGCTTCCCATCATGTATTCGGCCAATCACAGGTTTTGAAAGCTTGCGAAATGCATGAGAAAGATTGCTAAGAGCCGCATCCGTCTGCCCTTTTTCAGCTACTGGTGTAATTTCTAAGGCCATACTTGGCAATAAGCTCAGTGGCAAGGCCCCACTCCCAATTTGACTTAGACACGGCCTTACCTCAATAGTAGCCCGGTCTGAAAGCACTCGTCGCAAAGATGGAAGTAATTGGGTTGCCAAATTTTGTATATCCTCTGTTGGACGAGTTAAATCCTGTAATAGCGGTAAGCGTTTTTGCAACCTGGAAGAGTCCCGGTATAAATTGATTACCTCTTTAAGACCAGCAAGGGTAATTTTGTCTATCCTTAAGGCACGTTTTAGGGGATTACTTTTAATTTTGGAAATAAGATTAGCTTTCCCAACTATGATACCCGCTTGAGGGCCACCCAATAATTTGTCACCACTAAATGTGACAATGTCAGCTCCCATTTGAATAGATTCCTGCACTGTTATTTCCCGAGGCAAATTAAACCGAGTCAAATCAATTAACGTGCCACTACCCAGATCAGAGACAAACGGAAGATTATGTTTTTTAGCCAATCCTCCGAGTTCGGATTCAGAGACCGAGTTTACAAATCCTTTAATTTCATAGTTGCTCGTGTGCACTTTCATAAATACGGCAGTGTTTTTGTTGACAGCTGCCTCATAATCTTGCAAATGAGTTCGATTTGTAGTGCCTATTTCTTTCAGTTCGCAGTTAGCGCTCTTCATTACATCTGGAATTCGAAAAGATCCTCCAATTTCGACCAATTCTCCTCGGGAGACAACAACTTCTTTTTTTTCTGCAAGAGTATTTAGCACCAGCAGTACTGCAGCTGCATTATTATTTACAATGGTCGCTGCCTCAGCACCGGTAATATTGCACAGCGTTTCCTCAATATGTGAGTCTCTATCGCCTCTAGTGCCAGCGGCAAGATCATATTCCAGGTTAACTGCTTCACTAGCAATAACCTGCATGGCGCTTATAGCTTTTTGAGGCAACCGAGCCCGACCCAAGTTAGTATGCAACACGGTGCCAGTAAGATTGAAAACAGGTAGAAGTGAGCCAGCAAATTCAGATTCGACATTTTCCTTGATGGTGACACAAAGTGCTTCTAAGAATTTATCCTCGGTTAATCGTTTCAAAATTCTTTCATCGTTATTGGCTATTGCTGTTCGCAGTGAATCAAGTTGGGAACGTGATTCACTCTTAACAGCGTCTTGTCCAACCCGGTTGATTAAAGGCTTTAGTTCTTTTGACTGAAGCAACTTATCAATAGAAGGAAGTAGCTTAAAAGACTTAGCCTGCAAATTCATGTTACCCACATACCGCCTCACTTCGTTACAAATAGCATACAATCAATCTACGGAATATTTATAACTACCGCAACTGAATGCGTTCCCCCTGATAGATCATAACTTGCCTAGCCATAATCGAAAATAATACACTGCCTCTTCTTTACGCTACCGGTAGGCATCTTCTATGCCAAGTTCAGAAATTGTCTTGATCGCAAATAAGTTTGATCATGAAACTATAGCCAAACTAGATAAGGAGTATATCACTCACCATCTTTGGGATTATGCAGAAAAAGAACAAAATAAACTAATTCAGAGTCTTGAAGGAAAATGTCGGGCCGTAGCAACAGCATCTTGGGTGTGTGATGAAAGAGTATATGATTTATCCTCAATTAAAATAATTGCAGCGTTTGGCGTGGGCGTTGAAGGTATAAATTTCTCAAAAACGAAACACAAAGGAATACGGGTTACTAATACTCCCGGTGTATTGGATGATGCAGTGGCTGATATCGCTATGGCATTGATTGTAACAACCATGCGTAACATCATTAACGCTGATAAATTTGTACGAAACAATTCCTGGCAACATGGGCCGTTCCCTCCGAGCCGGAGCTTAGCAGGAAAAACCCTGGGTATTATTGGTTTGGGTAGGATCGGTAATGCAATTGTTGAACGCGCTTTACCGTTCAAAATGAAGATCGCATACCATAATCGGTCAATCAAACCCTGTCCCTATACCTACTACCCAACGATTTTGGAGCTTGCCGAAAATTCCGACATATTATTAAGTATGCTGCCAGGTGGAGACGAAACTCGAAATATAATCGATGGCCGAACACTACAGGCTCTCGGTCCTGCAGGAATATTTATAAATGTCGGCAGAGGTACTACCGTTGATGAAGAAGCTCTCATTGCAGCGCTTGCCCAAGGATTGATCGCAGGGGCAGGGTTAGACGTGTTAGCTAACGAACCCTATGTCCCAGATTCGTTAAAACAAATGGACAATGTTGTGCTGCTTCCCCACATAGGTAGTGCAACCCTTGAGACGCGAGTTGAAATGGGGAATCTGCTTATAAAGAACCTAGACGCATACTTTTCGAGCAATCCTCTCCTTTCGGAAGTAGAACAATGACAATTTCGCAGGAAGTAACGAACGCGTTCACATCCTTTAAATAGGACTGAGCTCTACGCCGATTGTACACCCGGAATTGTCATACTCCGGAAATCCTCTTCCTTAAATATAGAGATTTACCTAACAAAACTAAGGAAAAAGGGAGAGAATTTCTTCAACGGTGACTTGTGATGCTTACTTGCTGCTCTACACGGCAAATTAACAGAAAAACTGTATTTTTAGGTTAGGGCAGCCTCGATTCAGCGCTGGATTTTGGCTTGCAGGTGCTTTATTCTGCTCACCCGCTCTGAGTGCATTTAAATAATTTATTGCACATGACTTGGCGAATGAGGCTGCCTGAAAGTCCCCGGTATTAGCCTATTGCAGAATCAGCTATCTGAAATCTGCCTGCCTTCTTAAGTCTAGGAGGCATATTTACCAGGTACGCCAGTCTATCTGATTTTAAGGTAAGTAACTGCTATATGAGTAAAGCGTCACAATCCAGATCTTCTTCAGTAACAACAAAATCCACCGGGAAGACCAAAAAATACCTCTTTGCCTTCGGCCGCAAAACAGAAGGCAATGCCGGAATGCGTGAATTACTAGGCGGTAAGGGTGCCAATTTGGCTGAAATGGCTTCCATAGGTCTGCCCGTGCCTCCAGGATTCACAATCAGTACCGAAGTTTGTACCTACTACTACGACCATGAAAAACGTTACCCCACCGCCTTAAAGAAAGAAATTTTGGCCGCGCTTAAGCGAATCGAGACACAGCTAGGCAAGAGATTTGGAGCACGTCAGAATCCATTACTTGTCTCCGTTCGATCCGGAGCGAGGGATTCGATGCCGGGTATGATGGATACGATTCTGAACCTAGGCCTTAATGACAAAACTGTTGAAGGTTTAGCAGAGGAATCTGGAAACCCCAGATTCTCCTGGGATTGCTATCGCCGATTTATCCAAATGTACGGTAATGTGGTTATGGGTATACAGGCAAAATCCGAAGAGCAAGAAGAACCATTTCACGGAGTGTTAGAAAAATTAAAAAAAAGTGTGGGCGTTGCCTTAGACAGTGACCTGACCACTGATCATCTCAAGGAATTAGTAAAACGTTACAAGGCATTGATAGCCAGACACACACACGACACTTTTCCCCAAGACGTAATGCAGCAATTATGGGGAGCTATTGGCGCAGTCTTGGGATCGTGGAAAAACGACCGCGCCATCATTTATCGCCAACAATATGGTATCCCGTCCGAATGGGGTACCGCAGTCAGTGTGCAAGCCATGGTATTTGGAAATACTGGTGATCGAAGTGCCACGGGTGTTGCGTTTACTCGGGATCCCGCTAATGGAGAAAAGGTTTTTTATGGCGAATACTTGATGAATGCCCAAGGGGAGGATGTAGTCGCGGGTATTCGCACTCCCCTTGCTATAAGCAACATGGAAAGCAGCATGCCAAAGAGTTACCGCGATCTAAAAAGGGTTCGAAGCAAACTGGAGCGGCATTTCAAGGACATGCAAGATTTTGAATTCACTATTGAAAATGGTCGACTATTTATTTTGCAAACCCGAAATGGCAAACGTACAGGTCTAGCTGCAGTACGTATTGCGGTAGAAATGCAGAAGGAACGCCTAATTTCTCAGAAAATTGCTTTACTAAAGATCCCCGCAGAGTCCATTGACTCCCTACTAGTGCCTGTCTTCGATCCTAAGGCATTGAAATCAGCGACTCTAATAGGTTTTGGCTTGCCTGCTGGGCCTGGAGCTGCTGCTGGCCGAATAGCATTTACTGCCGCTAATGCTGTAACCGAAACCCGCAAGGGAAATAAGGTGGTGCTCTGCCGCTCCGAAACCTCTCCAGACGACCTAAAAGGGATGCTCCACTCACAAGGTATATTGACTTCTCGTGGCGGCGTGTCCTCTCATGCCGCATTAGTTGCTAGGCAACTTGGGAAGGTTTGCATTTGCGGAGCTGGAGACATAAATATTAACTATGAAAAACGCACGCTTACTGCCGGTAAGGTCGTTCTGCACGAAGGGGACTATATATCGATCAACGGTAGTACGGGAAAAATCTACAAGGGAGCGATTGAAACCGCCGACTCTGAAGTTAAACGGGTGTTAGAAGGGGGTCTCAAACCTGCTAGTAGCTTTACTTACGAGCTGTTTAAAACAGTTATGAAGTGGGCCGATAAACACCGCTCTCTCAAGATCAGAACAAATGCTGATACACCTTTGATGGCGCGCCAAGCCGTATCTTTCGGAGCTGAAGGTATCGGGCTCTGCCGCACAGAACACATGTTCTTCGATGGAGACCGCATCGATTATATGCGGCAAATGATACTTGCAGTGGACGAAGTGCAGCGCCGCGCTGCTCTGAAAAAATTGTTACCATTTCAAAGAAAAGACTTCGTTGGTCTTTTTAAAGAGATGAATGGGCGTCCTGTTACAATTCGTCTGCTGGACCCCCCCCTTCACGAATTTTTACCCCATGATGACGTTGTGAGGCGTCAACTAGCTGAAAAGCTAGGAGTACCTTTTGATTTCGTTATTGACCGAATCAAATCACTCCATGAAGAAAATCCCATGCTGGGTTGCCGCGGGTGTCGGTTAGGAATTCTCTATCCGGAAATTACTGAAATGCAAACCCGAGCTATTTTCGAAGCTGCTGCCCAAGTACTAAAAAATAAAAGAGGCACCCGTGTAAATCCAGAAATAATGATACCTTTGGTTGGGTTTAGGGAAGAACTTAGCGATCAGTTGAGCATAGTGCATCGGATTGCCCGTGAAGTGATGAAAGCTAAAAGAGTGCGCGTCAACTATACTGTGGGCACCATGGTGGAAGTTCCCCGCGCCGCTATAACGGCCGATGAAATTGCAATGGAAGCAGATTTTTTTAGCTTCGGCACAAATGATCTTACTCAAACTACCCTCGGATTAAGTCGCGATGACATGGGCTTGTTTTACGATGAATACCAGCGTAAGGAAATATTCAGCCAAAACCCGTTTGCTAGTCTCGATCAGTCCGGAGTTGGAAAACTGATGAAACTGGCTGTAGACAAGGGAAGGACTGCTAAGCCTGAATTGAAACTCGGTATCTGTGGCGAACACGCTGGAGACCCTTCCTCCATTGATTACTGCCATCGAGCAGGCCTGAACTATGTAAGCTGTTCTCCTCCTCGAGTGCCTGTTGCGCGACTGGCAGCTGCTCAAGCGAAATTACGAAACAGCTGAGTATATATTCACTCCTGTTGCTCGACGATTACCAACATTGGGTCCTTGAATCTGACCTTGACTTACGCCAGCAGTTTGGATTTTATTTGAGTAATTTCGTGCTCTTCTCCTACATACATATGGAATACCATTAAAATTCCTGCTGTTTGTAATGTCTTAATAAAATATTTTTGTTAAGACATTTCGGTTTCTCTGTCGCGAAAATATCTGATAAGCTCAACCGGTTCTCTATACCAACACACACAAAAGAACAATCACTATGAGCTCTGGTATCCTAGCGCTACTTTCATTTTTACCCATAATTTCGGTTGCCGTATTCCTGGTCATGCTTCGCTGGCCAGCTAGCCGCGCTATGCCTATTGCTTATGTAGTCGCAGTAATCCTAGCTTACTACATTTGGCAAGTTCCTATCAGACAAGTGCTGGCCGCCTCCATTAACGGTTTAATCGTGGCCGGCACGCTTATCTACATCATATTTGGGGCGATCCTGTTACTTAATACTCTTCAGAAAAGTGGCGCCATTCAGACTATTCGTCAAGGGTTTTCCGATATCACCCCCGATCGACGTATTCAAGTAATCATAATTGCATGGCTATTCGGCTCCTTCATAGAAGGATCTGCCGGATTCGGTACCCCAGCCGCTGTTGCGGTTCCACTGATGGTAGGCCTTGGCTTTCCCGCTATGGCCGCGGTAGTAGCAGGTATGATAATTCAGAGCACACCCGTGTCTTTCGGAGCCATGGGCACTCCTATACTGGTTGGAATCAATACCGGTTTGTCTGCCGACCCAAATATGCTTGCCTATGCCGCGGAGAGAGGATTCGCAGAATGGGACTTATTCCTCGAGTTTATCGCTACTAAGGTAGCCTTAATCCATGCGCTGGCAGGCACCTTTATTCCACTTTTGGTCGCCTCCATTATGACCCGCTTTTTTGGAAAGCATCGTTCATTTGCAGATGGTTTCAAGATTTGGAAATTTGCACTATTTGCTGCTATTTCAATGACCATCCCCTATCTGTTCGTTGCTACATTTTTTGGCCCTGAATTTCCCTCTATGTTCGGAGGCCTGATCGGTCTCGCCATAGTTGTCACTGCAGCAAAGTCAGGTTTTCTGATGCCCTCTCCTGATGAAATCTGGGACTTCGATAGTAAATCCAACTGGGAAGATGAATGGACAGGTAATCTGCAGAGTGAAACCAACGTAAGCGAAACTCATCGCTCCATAAGCCTCCTGCGTGCCTGGGCTCCCTACTTGTTTGTTGCCGGTTTGCTCGTATTAACCCGCTTACCTGTACTTAACCTAGAAACTTTTCTAAGAGGATCCAATCCTTTTATCACCTGGTCATGGCCACAAATTTTGGGAAGCGACATTAGTGCTTCATTCCAACCCCTGTGGTCTCCAGGAACAATATTTGTAATCGTTTCCCTTATTACCATCTTATTACACGGATTGAAAACATCAGAATATAAATCAGCCTTCCACAGCTCACTGAAAACCCTGGTGCCTGCATCCACTGCTCTTGTTTTTACAGTACCTATGGTACAAGTATTTATTAATTCGAGCGGAGGTACCGCAGGCTATGAGCAGATGCCAATTGCACTGGCAGAAGGCGTAGCTAATTTAGCCGGCTCGGCGTGGCCTTTCTTCTCAACATTTATCGGAGGACTAGGCGCATTTGTGGCCGGCAGTAATACAGTGAGCAACATGATGTTCTCGCTTTTTCAATTTGGTGTAGGCGAACGTATCTTGGTTGATCCAACCTGGATTGTCGCCTTACAGGCAGTAGGTGGAGCCTCGGGAAATATTATCTGTGTACATAATGTAGTAGCCGCTTCCGCAGTCGCTGGGCTTGTTGGCAAGGAGGGTGCAGTAATTAGAAAGACACTATTGCCCTTTTGCTACTATGCTTTAATGACAGGCGCCATAGGCTATGGAATCGTTAATCTCAATAATGGCGTGCTGAACGCAGGCTTCATCGTCGTTGGTATTATCGTGGCAATCATGGCTTATTATATAATTAAATATAATCGACGTACGGTACCCTAAGCCTATTATACAAACCTCTTATACGCCTTTCTTAAACTGGATTTCCAGTAACACATCATGTCTGAAACAGCCCAAGCTGACCGATTTACCAATCAAAGATCCCTAATAATTGCGACGGCAGGCCATGTTGACCACGGTAAATCTTCGCTAGTTAACAAAATTACTGGTATTGAGACGGATACACTCCGGGAAGAAAAAGAACGTGGCCTCAGCATTAACCTTGGTTATGCTTACTACTATTTCCCTACTAAAGAACCCGATGCAGCTACTGAAAACATTATTGGTTTCGTCGATGTTCCTGGCCACGCAGACTTTATTAACAACATGCTTGCTGGGATAGGGACGGTTGATTATGCTCTGCTGGTTATTGCGGCTGATGACGGAATTATGCCACAGACCCGAGAACATCTATCAATTCTTGATCTGTTAGGCATTTCTAAAGCCGTTATTGCATTGACCAAAATCGACACCTGCAATGCAGAACGAATCAATACCGTTTCTGATGAAATTGCTGAACTCTTGTCCTCAACTTGTCTAAACAAGGCGCCAATCTTCCCTGTATCCAGTTTAAGCGGCGATGGCTTCGATGCTCTAATTGAGTTCCTACAAAATACCTTACAGGAAAAAAAATCCGATGAAGCGCTTCAACAAACCCACAAACCACGGTTCCTAATTGATCGCAGTTTTAGCGTAAAAGGAATAGGTACCGTAGTAACTGGAAGCCTTCGTTCGGGAGTACTTCGCGTTGGCGATGCTATCTTACATACCGGTACAGGAGTCGAAGCTAAGATTCGTGGATTACGACTGGACAGGACAATTATTGAACAAGTGCGTGCCGGGCAGCGTGCTGCCGTCAATATAGTGATCGATCAAAACAGCATCTCACGTGGGGATTGGCTACTCGCTCCGGAACAATATATATCCGTACAGCGGTTCGATGCCAAGATTCGATTCATTAATGCTGACTTTAAGATAAGAAACAGTGCTCAATACCATCTTTACATAGGAGCTGCTCATCACATCGTCTCCATTCGTTGCATAGATACGAAGGCACAAACTTTTTTTCAGGTTGCTTCCCATCAACCTATAATTGCATACCATGGCGACAGATTTATTATTCGTGACCCCTCATCCCAACTCACACTAGGAGGTGGAAAGGTAATCGATATATTCGTTCCACGTAGAAAGCGCTGTAGTGATGAACGGCTCAATTTGTTACGCGCACAAGATAATCGCCATACTCAAGCATTAGTTGATCTACTTAATATATCACCAATGGGTTTGAATCTTGGACAATTCTCACTTAATCGCAACCTGACTAATGAAGCACTGGACAACGTTCTTGAGCACTTGAGTAAAAATGAGCATTTTTTCATAAACCTGCAACTAGATAATAAACAGCTTCCATCTTTGCTAAAACTAGATTTCTATGTCCAATATAAAGAAATCATACTCGCCGAGCTTGTTTTGTTTCACAACGATTACTCTAGCAAACAAGGCATCAGCGAAACCGCTATCAGTAAGGCAGTTGATTTTGCTGGATCTCATTTGCTCTTTCATGCAATTCTGGAAAACCTTATTCAAGAAGGAGTTCTCAGTAAAACCGGTACTCTGTTACATCTTCCGAACCATGAAATAGAGTTGAGTAAGGAAGAAAAGGAGTTTCTAGCTACAATACGACCGCTGCTAGTTAAAGCTGGGAAAATACCTCCGCGAACTAGAGAGCTAGCAGATTTGACCGGCATTTCACTCAAGGCACTGGAACAAATTCTCAAAGAAATTACGACTTCAGGTAGCCTTATAAAG
>CEVI01015798.1_pt1 | contig 28280 bp, 43 predicted proteins | sample 531471 | NCBI WGS metagenome assembly CEVI01 (sample SAMEA2623513, study PRJEB7988) | marine metagenome | isolation source: saline water (ENVO:00002010), including
AACTACCAATACGCAGATATCGTTAACCAACTTTATTGATCAAGCAAGCTTTGCTTTTGACCGTCCTAATGGGGATGAAAACCTGTATTTAATTTGGGATTATCGCGATAACGAATTGGCTATTAATGTCGATACTAAAATCATATTTGCTTTTGATGCTTCTGGAAGTATGGATGCGACATTGGCACCGCTTCAAACAATGAAAGATACAATTCTCAAAGATCGATTATTGCCTTTGTATGACAATGATTCTGATTTATATGATGAAAGTGTAGAGATCATTGCTTGGGGAAGCGGCTCAGGTGATCAATATCCTGAGTATAATGAGCAGACCTTACAAGCGCTGAATATGTTTGGCGATACACCAGAAGGTAATGTGATTGTAATGGTATTCCAAGATGAGGCGAGCAATATTTACGAAGATGGAACCTTTGACCCTGTTGATCCACGTACTGCCACGTATGACGCTGATATGACCACGTTACGCACCAGACTTAATTCATTTCCTAATAATTATTATCGCGGTGTGATTTTCCAGGTAGAGCCAGCAAGCGGCACCAGCTTCAAAGATTTTATACAAGCAATACAAAACGGTACAGGCAACTACTCAGGCAATAACGGGCTAAGCAACCGTGGAGAGTTCAACTACAAATATGATATTGCTGATGGAGAGACACCGCAATACTACTTAGACAAGATTGTAGAAGCATTAACCGAATTAGGATATACACTTTAAATCATAATACAATGGCAAAATTTAGAAAAAAACCGGTAGTTATTGAAGCAATTACATTTAATGAGTTTGTAGAGTATGGAAAAACTCAAATGCCGTCAGAGCATTTAAATGATGGGATGCCTTGGAGTTTCAACTATGGAGGACATCAAGTAACACACGAAAATGACGAATGTTACTTAATACCGACATTAGAAGGAACACACAATTTTACCCCTAAAGATGTTCTTATTACAGGGGTTAATGGAGAAATATATCCTTGTAAAATAGAGATATTCGAAAAAACCTATGAACCTGCAGACTAATGGCTGAGACACTAACATTTTCTGAACAGAATAAGGGATGGACGGGCGAAAGTCCGTTTAAGCCCGGTGGTATGACCTTGCTCAATAACAGGTTTTATACCTTTAAAAACGGGCAACTCTACTTGCATAATGACGCCGATAATCCCGTGCGCTGCAATTTTTATAGGGAGCAATTTTACCCACGAGTAAAAACGGTGTTTAATGATAATCCGGAGACCGACAAGATTTTTAAGAACCTTGTGACCGAAGGAGATAGCAAATGGAAGGTGTTAGTAGAAACCAACTTTGTACAGTCTAGCATTCGCACCAATGAGTTTGTGACTAAGGAAAGTAGAGAATTTGCATACCTAAGACAAGCGGAGTCAGAAACATCGTTACGCGGCGGCGCTGCACAAGGCATAGGAAACATCAAAACCATTGACAACCTCACGATCACGGTGACTAAAACGCCAGACAATTTAAATAATGGTGACGCGCTGTTTCAAGTTAATGGTAGTGGTGATCAAGAATTGATAGGTGTAATTACAGACCATACTTCGAGCAGTATTACAGTAGCCTCCGCAGCCGTGGTTCCCGAGGAAAATGCGTATTGCTTTATCAAGAAAGTAAGCAGAATAGAAGGTGCCGAAATACGTGGGTATTATATGGAAGTCACTCTTGAGTTAGAAAGTACAGGACCGGCCGAGTTGTTTGCAATAAGCACCAATGCAGTTAAAAGCGGATTATGATGCAAGCACGCCTTTTAGAAAACAGCGATTATCCTACGCTTGTAAAATGGTGGACCGACAACCGGTTTACACCGATAAGATTTGATTATCTACCGCAGGTTAATGGCGAGTTGCAAGGTATTATGGTTTTTAATGAAACCGACTTAATCTGCGCCGGATTTATAATAGATACCACCATAAAAAAAGGCGCAATGTTAGAATACATTGTCGCCAATTTTGATATTAAAGATCGAGACTTACGCAAGAAAGCAATCAACCTGCTTATTGATACGATGTGCGCCACGTGTAAAGCAATGGGGAAAACTTTTGTATTCACCAGCCTTAAAAACCACGGACTACAAGCGCGATTTAAAGATTGCGATTTTGTTGTAGGAAGCAATAATACGTGTGAAATGATTAGGTCGCTTTAAAAGTTAACTCTTGACCACTTAATGAATGAAATATATTTTGTAGGTTATGCAGAAAATGAGCTCTTGGATATCCAGATTTATTACCTAGTTCTATTTCAGCAAACTCACCTTTTAAGTAAATATTTATTCTGCCTCTAGGAATTACATCAATAATGTAGTGACTATCAGAATCTTTTCGACACTCTTGTATTTTATCTAATATTTCTCGGGTTAGTTGGATTGGTTTTAAATATTCAATCCATTGACCTGTTGAGTCTTTAAACTTATCTTCTTTAGCATAGACCGTTATGCTTGCTGAGGGTTCATTTGCTAATCCGGGCTTAACTCTATCGGTATTAATTCCAGAAACCACCATAACCTTATCCTTCAAATCTGGTCTGTGTTTCTTATTTTCTACTAACACCAAATTTCCAATTCTTAATTCGTTTGATTGTATCATTTCCCGGTTATTTTTGACTTGTTAAGTGCCACTCTTTACACTTAGAACATTGGTAGGCGTTCATACGTGATCTTTTGCGCAGTTTTCCTTTTACGTATAAGTGTTGGTATTCGGGAAGTTTACGCATTAGTTTAGCGGCAAGTTCTGCATCCTCTTTGCTTACATAAGATTTTTTAAAGCATAAAGGCATTGTTTTGAGTTTAGTGATTAAAAAAGCCTCAAGAGTTGCATTGAGGCTTTTTGTATTTTCGGCTAGGGTATTCTATATGTTGCCAGTGAAATTGAGTCCGTCACGCGCATTGCGATAATTCAAGGGGTAAAAGACGGTAGCTTCAAGAGTAGTAGATTTATTATAATGTTTTTGGCCAGCCCTATATAAATCAGGTTCTAGTACGCGCCCCACATTACTAAATTGCGAAGTAATTTTATCTACTTCTACTCCCGTTTTGATATCGTCAGCAGCAGATACCGGAAGCACCACAGCATTAATATCAAGTACTGCAACATCAGCCACAGCAACAATTACATTTTGAGAAACCATATCGTCAATAGACAATACGACATTCTCTTTTTGATCTTCGGCACGGACAGATGTAGAACTGTAACCGCTGCTTACCCCTACTAAAAGCATAAGCATCAAAGCCATAAACATTCGTTTCATACCTCAAATATAAAAATTAATTATACTTAGTTTATATTTAAACTATACTTTTATTCTATTAAATTTGCAATAAGTATAATTTTAATAGATACTACAATGGCCATCGCAACTTCGGCTGCTATTATGGGCGGCGCAGCATTAGCAGGATCAGGACTACAAATAGCGCAGGGAGCAAAGCAAACACGTGATGCTAAACGCGCTATGAATAACTTTGAGCGTCAAACCTTAGAGAATGTGTATGAAGATATGCCTATCTCGTTATTAGGATCTAATTTACGTAGGCAAGATGCGAGTCAGACTACTGCAGATTTAACCAATGCCGCACAAGGAGCCGGAATACGCGGTGTATTTGGAGCGCTTCCTAGAATACAAGCCGGTGCCAATGATGCTGCACGTCAAAACCAACTTGATGTAGATAACCAAGTGTCACGCCGTAACTATGCTATTGCCGGTGATAATGCGCGTATTCAAAACATACAAGAAAACCGCGATAATCAAGAACTTGCCGGAATAGGCCAGCAGCTTGCCGTAGGTCAACAAAACACGTGGTCTGGTATTCAAGGTGCTTTTAATGGTATAGGAATGGCTGCATCCGGATTATCGGGTACTATTGGCGGTGATGGAGCCACTGCTGCAGCAGGAGGAAGTCAAACCCCTATGATGCTACCTACTATACCGGCAATGCAATTAGGAAGTGGTATTCCTTCTATGCCAGGTTACATGTCACCTGTAAGTCAAGCTTCACCAATAGACGATTATTATAGACGTCAAGAAGAACGCCGAATGTATGAAGAAGCGGCTCCTAAACGTTTTTAGAAAAAACTTACTATCTTAGCTTCATAATCAACACCGGGAACTTATGAAGCTTTTTTTATACTCAATCCTCAGTATATTTTTACTTAGCGCTTGCTCAAGCACAGATGATACCGCTATTGATCAAAAAACAGAAATAGAAGGTAATAACGAATTGCAAGGGGTTTGGATTCTTGAAAATAAAATAAATAAAAATTCTAAAGCCGAAATAACTACTGATTGTGATTTACAACACGGTAAAATTATTTTTACAGAAAGAGGTAGTGAAGCTGAAATAACAATAGGGTCTATAAATACAGTGGGTGATTGTGAAAAATCGATAACATCATTTAATCAAGTTTTTATTAATCCAAGGTTAAGGCTGAGGATATTGACTCCTTATGATGTAAATAAACCTGATTTAGAATACGAGTATGAAGCTTATTTTTTAGGAGATAAATTATCTATAACTTTTATTGGAAAAGGAGAGATAGGATACCCTAAAGATTACATTACTGTTTCTGAACAAGAAACTTTCATATATAGAAAACAATAAAGGGGCCGAAGCCCCTATTTTTATAATCTTACTTGCGTAAATACCTGTTCTAATATTTGAGCAGGGTACATCTTGACTTTACCAAAACGAGGATCCGGTATTTCATCAGTTAGCAATCCTTTCTCTTTACATAATTTTGAAGCTGCACGTCCTAGACGGCTTGCTAGTTTAATGTTTACAGACACCCCGTTAAGATTGCCATATCCTACTACTGTAAAATATTCCGGGCGTGTACTTGTTTTAGCTTTAAGTTCCCCTACTTCACGTCTTACTTCTGCTAAAGCCTCCTGATTTTCACGCATCATACGTATGGATTGTTCCATAATATCAAGGGTGCTCATAGGTTTACTTTGTGCTTTTTCAAGTTCTTCCCATCGCAATATCAACTTTGCACGAGCTTCATCATTAAACTTTGTAGCAATATATAAACTTTCGGTTTTTGAAAGTTGATACATTGGTTTTGCACGATTCTGAGAATCAATATAAGAGGTCAATCCAAATTTGGATTGACCTAAATTAACCCAAGTTTCTTCCATCTTGCGAATATCACGCATTAAATGACCGTGATTTTTACCTGTTACTTCTGAAATTTGTAAACTGGTTATTTTACCGTTGTCTAAAACTAAATTTCTCATAGCGCATTTGTATTAAGATTAGACAATGTAGTTTGGTGAGTCAACAACTCTTTTAAAGAAGCAATGAGCGTGATTTGTTGTTGTAGGCTATTGACAATTTGAGAAGCAGTTTTCGGCTTAAAACTGCTTTGTTTAGAAAGCACATAATTAACTAGTTGATGATGCGCTTTTAAATGATCACTAATATCTGCTTGCTCATAAAATTCAGAAAGCTTGTCATGTAAAACTTGCGAATTGGCTTTAACAAATAATTGATTTGCAATTTGAGAATTGCGTTTACTGGTTTTCTTTTCTGTGTTTCGCATTAGAAAAAAATTAAATTAAACAATAAGAGCGTAGCTCCCTCTAAGTTGCGAAACACACCAGTTGACGAGCAAATGGAATCGAGAGAGACTACGCCTGTATTGTAGCCTAAATATTCGGTAAAAAAAAGATTGAAATACTCAATCAACTGTATGTTTCGCATTTCAAACATACAAAAGAAATTTTAATCTACACCATTAGTACTTAAAAAAAATAAATGTTACAGTATTGTTCAATCAAATAACGGTGTATTATAGTAAAGGTTAGATAGGTGGATTTACCTGAGCTAAGAATTGATAGCCTTTGGTTCAACCTCATTTTTAAAATGCACAAGAAACTTTTTCACACAAGCTGTGTAAGTCTTACGGGTGCTTGGTGAGTTGTATTTTAACTCACAATCTCTCGAATACTTAGTTAACCATTTTCGAGTATTCATAATTGACGTGTTAATTTTATTGGTGTTAGTGATGGGTTTGCATATATAGTAGTTGTGTGCAATAAAAAATTGATGCAGCCCACTTAACCGATATTCCGTTCGGGTTGCTTTCACACCTCGGTGGGAAGTATTAACGAGCTTTGGACACTCTTACTTTTTAAGGTTTCTAATACATTAGTGGTAATCCCGCTGGTTTCTGCATCAATTCAATTTTTTACTGTTCACTTCGCCATACAACAACGTATAACAAAAATTACTTACTATTCGTTTCTTGATGAAGTTTGTTTATCATATAGCTTATCAGCCCACTAAAGTTCTCAACTCCAAGCACCAAAACAGATAAGTCATTACCCTTTTGGTGCATTTCGTCAGTTATTGTAATTGTTACTTTTTTAGTCATTTTAAAAAATTAGTTTAGCGTTTAATATTCCTTTTTCAGTAAAGTCAACTTTTTTTAATTCCTTATAATCACATTCAGGATAAAAAGAAAGTAAATCTTTTGCGCATTCTCTATTGCTAATAGTCCAACCTATTTGTTTAGTTATTAAATCAACTAATTTTTTAAAATTTTGTAAGTACATAATATCTGTTTTTAATTGTTTACTTGTCAAAGATAGTAAATACTTTATACATACCAAACAAATACAATAATTTTTTTCACGTAACTTTTGTTATACAATTCCGTTAGCCTACAATAGCCCATCGAGGGCACGCAATCAAACCAGTAAAAATCAATTCTCCACCAAAGGTTTTAAGCAAAGTCTGGCTTCATTTGCATACTGCTTTAACGTATCAATTTGATAGTCTGTAATTGGTTTCTTTTGGTTGAGAATACGCCACATATAGGTATTGTAACAATGTGCATTATGTATTCTTTGTTCTTTCTCTGAAGCATCCATAGTGATGATTTTTAATAGTTTAAAAGATTGCTTATTGTAGGCTAACGGGCGGTGTATGGCCACGCATCGGCAATCGTCGGTTAATATTTGTTCAATTCATTTATAATTCGATTGGCTACAGATAGCTAACAAAATGTAAAGCTTATAGATGCGTAGCTCAATCGGCTTTTACGTGTATGCTACGCATCCACAAGCCTTACACACCGCCCGTTGTGCATAATACTACAACTCGATTTGTAAATTGATATTACCAGACAAAACGCTTTCAATATCAATGGTGTATCTTAATTCGTGCCATATTGCAACCTTGTAGTTATTCCATTCCATATACTTTTTTTCTTTGTACTTGTCTTTAACCTCTTTAAGCCTTTCTCTTTTTGCTTTTGGTAGTTTAGAAGTGCAGAAGTATGCTAATCTCAAATCAACCTTATCCAAGGTTAAAGAATCTCGCCAATGAGATAGTTGTGCGTTTACATCACCTAATTCAAATTCTAATCCATCGGCAAAAAGTATATTATCTTTGTACTTTTTTAAAGTGGTTTGTTCAGCTATTTCCGTTATTTGCTTTTCAATAGCTTTAACAGTTGCGTTTGCACTAAAGCGTTTTTGTAGTGCTTCTATTAAAAATTTTTGTAATTCCATACCGTACTATGCACAACACTATATATAATTAATAGCCTGTGTTGTGCTTAATTTAAAGGCTATTAAGTGTTTAATAATTCAGTTTTAATTCGATAGGCAATCGCTTATTTACGTCTACTAATCATATATTTTAACGTTAGGAAAAATGTCCTAAAGGCACGTATTGCTACGCTTTTAAAATTTGGTCAACCTCATTGTCCGTTAATTGTCCGGTGTGTTCATAGCCTTGCTTTAACCCATATTCTAAAACCTTTTTAACTTGTAATTTAGTCATAGGCTTACCTTTATGAGTAAAGGCTTTATAACTTCTGTCTAATTGGGTTAAAGCACCCTCAATATCTGCATTCATATTATTAATTTTAAATTCCTTCGCTTGCTCGATTGCCTCTAACGGTCAGGGTATGTCTACACATCGACAATCAATATGTGTATTTGCTATTTAAAGACTTACGCTAAGTCAACTACATCTAACAAAATATATACTCCATAGATGCGTAGCCAATGCTTCTCCTGTGTAGGCTACGCCTCCACGAAGCATATACCCTGACCGTTAAACCGCCACTAAACTAATCTTTAATTTATACTAGATATAATTATAATGCTATTAATTTTCTATTAAATTTGTATTTAGTATAGATTTTGATTATAGAAAATGGCACAGCAAGGTAATTTTGCAGCATTGCAGCGTTTACAGCCTACTCAGGGCTTATCGCGTGATGTTCAGTATTGGAATAGTGATGCGGCAAGACGCCGAACTGAGAATCGTATTGATGAAAATATTCAGTATCAACGGGAGCAAGCGCGTAAAAAAGCACAATCAGAACTTTATGATAAATGGGTAAAACCCGGGCAAATGTATGATACGGGTAGTGCGTCTTTAAATGAAGTGCTTGCCCGTGGATTAAGCCAAGCGCGTGAACAATATTTGCCTAACCTTCAGATTTTAGAAAACCCCAATGCTTCGCAAGAAGAAAAGATCAAAGCACGCCTTCGCTTAGATAATCTTAATCAACTTCCTGAGCGTTTTAAAACCGTTACAGATAAATACACCGCAGAATGGAATGCCTATCAAGAAGCCAAGCAAAATGGCAATGCGTATGATCAGCCGGAACTTGATAAAGCATTTCAAGGTGGTTTTAAAAGCTATGAAATTGGCCTTGATGATATGGCTAATCCTGTTATTGCTTTTGTAGATAAGAATGGGGATGGCCAAAACGATTTGATAGGTGCACAAACCTTTGATCAAATTAGTCAAGGTATGCCGCTTTTTGACTGGCAGAAAAAATACAATATTGATACGATGGCAGAAGATGTTGCCAAGCGTATAGGCACCACAGATAAGACCGAAGTAACTAATGGCGGTTTTGGTAGCATTCAAGAAAAATCTGCAAACCTTGATGGTATTCGCACAGCCGCACAAAAACTGTTTTATGATGCTAATGGTGGCGCTACCGAAGTAGCAAAAAGCGCGCTAAGAGAATCCGGATTGAATTATCAAAACCCCACTGCACAAGACTTGCTGCAGGTTGAAGATAGTTTTGTCAAACAAGCAATGTCTTATACTGATTATATGCGCAAGGAAACCCTTGATGCTAGTGGGCAAACATCGCGTATGCGTGAGAATCGACTTGCTAGTGGTGATAATCCTAATGCTGTGATCACCGAGCCGGTAAATCCTTCACAAGAAGTTTGGGGTGATGCTTATAGTACAATTGCGCCTAATGCAAAAAGTGTAGGTGTAAACGGCGTTAAGTTAAGCGCCATACGTGACGGAGAAAATACCATTACCGATGCCAATGTGCAAAACGTGACTTATGATGCCAATGGCAATATGCTTGTAGATGTGGTTTATCAAGACATAAAAAGCTCTACGTATAAAGCGAAAGAAGCAAGCATACTAGAACAGCTCGCACAAGCGCAAAAATCTCAGGACGTATTAGAAGAAGCCGGGAATACCGAAGAAGCTAAAAAATTTGACGATAAGATACAAGGCTATAATATGGAATTAAATCGACTTTCTACCGGAGCTCAAAACAAGCGTAAAGTAGTACGCATACCTAAAGAAGATGAAGCAAGTGTTGCACAACAACTAGGCGGTATTGAAGCGATAAAACAGCGCGTAGGAGTTCAAAATAACACTACCCAAACTAATGATCCACTAGGAATATTTGAATAAAACAGATTAGCACTTTTTTATAAGTTTGTCTTTTCTTCAAAAAACGATAAATCTTTTTTATGCTTTGTTATTTTTTTATACTCCAAATCATTTACGTTATTCTTGTTAATTTTATCAGCAATTAAAGTTATACTTTTTACTGTATCGTGATCTAGATTACCACGTCTTACATCCATTAAAACACCTGTAAGCATTTGGTTTAATTGCTTAGAGTTATTTACTTCAAAATTCAAATCTCTTTTAGCTTCCATTTTTTAATTCTCTTTTAAGTTTTATTATTAATCTTTTTGTTTCAATCATCCCTTTTGGAATTGAATTTTTATTCTTTCTCAATAAATTCGATATGTAATAGTCTGTTAAGTTTCTAGAATGAAATTTTGAAACGGTATCTTTATCTGATTTCAGTTTGATTTTAGTTCTGGTTTTAGAATATTGATCTTTCCATTTTTGACGATATTCTGAAATATCACATTCCAATTCTATACATCTTTTTTTTATTCTATTTAACTCTCCTGTTTTTATGAGGCAAGATTTACAAAAGCTTCTGAAAGAATTATATATTTTCAATTCGCCTTTAGCGTTTTCTTGCTTTATCTTCTTTATATAAAAAAATTCTTTTGTCTTTGGATAAGACAGATTACACTTTCCACATTTTTTATATTCCATTTTTTAATGGGGTTAATGATTCAAGTACCTCGCTACGTTTATAATACACTCGCCTTCCTTGTCCGTAAGCCTTAAGCTTACCGCTTTTCGTACGTTTCCAAAGGGTTGACTTTGTAATCTGTAATAAATCACAAACCTCATCCCTAGTCATTATCTGCTCAGCTGGCTTGTCTGAATTTTTGGGTTGATGCTGTATGCAAGCTTTTACACAATCAACTATGATTGCTTGGAATTCAGACATAGGCAATGAAATCAATACAATTTTTTCCATAATTATAATTCATTTTTTAAATAGTTTATCAAAACTAATCTTTAGTTTATACTAATTATAGTAATAGTAATACTATAATTCTATTATTTTTGTATTAGATATAATTTTTATTTATATAAAATGCAAAATCAAAATACAGACCCTGGCAAAAAATTAAGCCCTGCAGATTTTGCGGCTAAAATTAAAACGAAATATCCTCAATACGCAGATATTGAAGATGGTCAACTTATTGATAAAATCACGGCTAAATATCCTCAATACAAAGAGCAAATAGATTTTAGTGTAAAAAAAAAAGAACCTTACAAAACTACTGCTACTGCTCCAAAACCTGTATCGGGTTTGGAAACCACGACCCAAGAACCGGCGAAAAAGGATGGTTCATTGGCTACTACACCACCGGTAGAAATTCAGCAAAATGAAAAGCTTCAAACGCTATTATCAGAATATGATGCCGCGAAGCAACTCACCCCGGAAGATGAGCAAGAAATAGCACAGACAGTTGAGCAAGAAAGCACTATGAATTTTGGCTTTTTTGACCGTATGAAGCAAGCGTATTCCGTAGCTTCTCAAGCCAATCCTTTTTTACCTACTTACAATTATCAAGATCCTAATGCAAAACTGCGCCGTAAATCTGCAGAGGCCATCGCGCGGGATCAAGAAATTGATGTAAATGAGGTGAGCCCAGAGCAAGTAAATGAGCGTGTGATGCAAGAGCGCACCCGTGAATTGGCACAGCAAAAGATCGATAATAAAACCGAAGAATTTATCGAATCGCGCAGCGCAGAAACGCAGCAGATATTGAATGAACATTTCAATATTAAAAGTGAAAAACTTACCAATCAGTCAAAACGTATTCTTTTAGAGAATGAAGATGCTTATAAGCAAGTTGAAGCCTTAGACGCGCAATTAGAAAGCATCAAAGCAAATCATAGTAAAGACCAAGAATATACTGAGGAATACTACGCTAATAATCAAAAGTTGGTAGCACAGCGTAATGCCTTAGTTGATCAAATCATCAAGCGCAATGAAACGCTGAATGAAACGAATGAGGATTTACTTTCAACGCAGAATGAGATCGACTTGTTTAAGCGTAATTATGGCAAGGTTTATAATATGCTTAGCAAGTTTGGAAATGCAACAGAGGAAATGTCTGCAAACCTTATTGAATTTGGATATCGATTTTCTACGCTTCCTTTACTTGATAATGTACTTCCGGAAGGCACAGAAACCAGTATTGCTTTTGACGCAATGATGAAGAATATACGTGAAGGTATTGCTGCTGAAAAGGAAACTCTACGACGGCCAAGAGATTTAAGCAACTTGCAAAGCGCTGAAGATTTTACGGAATGGGCAATGGATCTTGTTGCAGAGCAGACACCTAACACTATTGTTATGGCTTCAACCGGCGGCAGTAGTTCGCTTGCAGTTTTAGGAGCAAGTGCCGGAGGTGCCAAGTTTAATGAAATGACCGAGGAAGAAAAGAATAGCCTAGGCGCCGTTAACTATACCGAAGCACAAAAATATTTATCGGCAATGGGTGCATTTGTATTTGAGGCCGGTAGTGAGCGTATTTCATTAGGTCAGATCAGGCAAGCCAAGCGTGTATTTCAAACCATTGGTAGAGATCAACTTAAAGAATCTGCTTCAAAATATCTTAAAAGGCAGGTTCCAGAATATATACAGCGTGTTACAGAAGAAGGAGGAACAGAAGCAATTGCGCAATTCTCGCAAAATTTAGCTGATAAATATTATTTAGGTAAGGATATTGATTTAATGCAAGGCGTTGGGGAATCGTTTATAAGTGGTGCGTTTATGAGTGGTGTAATTTATCAAGCACCTGGTATTTTTAGCGGTATTGCAAAGTCGTTTTCTACTAAAGACAACAATCAGAAAATAGGTGAAAATCTTGCTAAGATCAAGCAGTTTAATGAGCAGTTGAACTCAGAATTGTCACCGGAAGTTGCTACTAAAATCGCAGCCAAGCGCGATGCGTTAATCCTGCAAAACAAGAATATCCTTGACAAGTCGATTGCAGATATAGACGAACTCACTTATGAGCAAAAACAGGAAATCCTTGATATTGAAAATCAAAAGTACAAACTACGCCAAGAGACACAGCGCTTAAACGAAGAATCAAATTTAAGTGATGATGTACGCAAGCAATTGATTGAAGAAAATGCTGCTAAAATCGAGAAACTAGATGAGCAACGTCAAGGTATTTTATTAGAGCGTGAGCAAAACTTTTTGAGCGTACTTCCTGCGGAAGAACAACAAGCCTTAAAAGATCAAGCACAACGTGAGTTGATGGCCGAGTATGAAGCCCAAGGCGTTGAAGAATACGAGATCAGCGATCAAGAAATTACCGCGCGCGCAGTAAGCCTATTTGAAAATCAAAATACAGAAACCAATGCCGAAACCCAAGAGACAACCACAGAAGAAACGCAGCCAGAGGTATTACCTGCGCAAGATCAAAAAAGTAAAAAAATAAAAGTATACCACGGCACATCAGGCGACTTTGATAGGTTTGATTTCAACAGTGAATCTAAAGGATTTGGGCAGCAAGATTTAGGAAAAGGTGTTTACTTCACAGAGTCTAAAGAACGTGCTGACGGCTACCGAAAGAATGCAAATATTAATAATAATCTTCCTGCTGAATCAGGTAGAGTAATGGAGGTTTCTATCACGGTAAACAACCCTATTGATATTGCCTCAGAAGAATATGGAAACTTAGAAGAAACTTATTCTGATAAAGGTGAACTTAGTCAAGCTATTCAAGATGCAGGATATGATGGTATTGTTTACACAGTAAACGGCAAGAAAAATTATGTTGTTTTTAATGAAAATCAAATAGAATATTCTAATGAAAGTACACCGGCACAAGATCCTGCAATTGATGAAGATGTTCGACCTGAGCCTTCACAAGACAATAACACCACAGAAAACCAAGACGTACAACCCACCGTTGAGTCTGAGCCAAGTACAACAGAAGCTCAAACCACTACCAAACGCGTCAACCCAAAAGGTGTAAAAGGGGAATTTGATGTAGAACTTGACACTGATGGTGAAGTTACCCGAGTGATCAGCGTAAAAGACGGTAGAGAAATTCCAAAATTCACCGAGCGTACTAATAAGCGTACTGGCAAAAAAACAATGGTTCGAAATGCAAACTACTCGCGTATCGCTAATGAGGCCATAGGCCAAAAGACCGAAAACCAATTGCGCGAAGAAGCAAAAGCAAAGACCAATGTCGCAATTGACAATTACACACCTACCAATGCGTATGAAGCCGCTTTAGATTACTTTGCTCGTGGCGGTAACATAAGCCTTGCTTCCGCGACTAAAGAAACAGGATATACCCAAGTAGAAGTTAAATGGGCAGCAGGTTTTAATAAAGACACAGACTTACCAAGCATAGAACGTGCTGCAGAAGGTATTGTTGCAGAGTCTGATCTTGACCTTGATGTAAATGAAGTACGTAATGAAATCATTGCTATACTTCAAGCCAAGCAAAGTGTTTCTGAGGTACAAAATGAAATTGTAGCTTTACAAGAAGAAGCAAATGCACGTCAAAATGAAGAAGAACTTTATCAATATTTAGGCACGCTATCAGAGGCACAACTTACTGCATATGAATCACAAGTAGCAGAAGATACCTATTTAGAACAACTCACTTACGAAGAACAAATCGAATATTATGAAGGACAATACGGCACCCAAGACCAGCGCATTGAAGCAGAAATTGAAGGAAACAGGCAAACTAAGCCAGAATCAGAGAGCAGCCCTGCAAGCATTCAAGAACGTTCAAGACCGCAAGGAGAAGAAGAATCCGGGCAGTCAGACGATGCCTTCCTAAAATGGCTTAATAAACAAAGTCAGGATCTTGATGATTTTAGCAAAGGCACTTTAGGAATCAACCTTCCGGTGGCCGTTGCGCAAGGAGCCATTAAAATTGTACGCACCGCATACACCGCCGGTAAAAGTGCAAGCCAAGCCATTAAAGAAGCGCTTGATTATATCAAAGCTACTGATTGGTACAAAGGTTTATCTAAAAAAGAACAGCGCGAGGTAAATGCTGATCTTGTAAAACGTGCCGTTGTTCAAGAAAATATGAGCGATGAGCAAACCTTTGACTATATAGAAAAGGAATTTGAAGAAGCTGATAAAGCTTTGGAGAATAAACAACCTGCTAAGAAAAAGCGCCAATCCCTCATTCGTAAATTCATTCAAAAAGTAAGTGATCGCCAATTCATTTCTAAAAAGTTGGTTGATGAAGTGGGTGCCCAGCAGACTAAAGATGCAATGATCAATAGCCACGGGGCTTCCGGAAAGGCTAAACGCATCTTTGATAAGGCATTTTATCAGATATATTCAGACAACCTTTACTACAATCAACAAGGTTTACAAGGTTATAAGTACACTTGGAAACCTATGAGCAATGCAGATCGTGCAATGCTTGATAAAATCATTCAGCTTAAACGCTTTATTGCTATTGATAAGAACCGTACAGAAAAAGGACTTCCACCGGTAACACACCCGGGATTTATTAACGGTAAAATGGCGCAAAAATATTTGAACCACGTTAAGGTAAAACTAGGTGATGAGAAATTTGCAGATATTGAGAAGCGCGCAGCTATTTACTTCAAAACTTACCACACTTTACTTGAAGAAATGCGTAAGAACGGTTTGATTAGCGATGCTGTTTTTGAAAGTCTTGACGGTCTTGATTATCAACCGCGATTATTCTTGCAGCATATTACTGATTTTGAAGGCAATGTTTCATTAGGAGCAGCGCAAAGCGAGAAAAGCGATACCGGCGGTTTATCACAAGACCAGATCAAAGCGCTGGGAGAAGGAAGCAGCGGCGTTTTGGTACGTAATTCTGAATGGTTGCTTGCAACTTCTATTGTAGCAAGACAACGCGCAATGGCAATGAATACCGTAAACAAGGTATTTATGACTAAGGAATTTCCTGCTGCAAAAAAACGCTATCAAGAATTAAAAAAGGATATCAAAAACCGCAAGAAGTGGAGCCGCGAAGATGAGCGCTTTTACACGTATTTTACGGAGCTCAATAGTAAGATCAAGGATAATCCTATTATCAAGCAGAAAAAGAATACGGAGCAAGAGGTAATTGACGGGATGGAGCCTGAATACATCTATACGCGTAAATATGACAAGACACCGGCCAATTTTAAAAAGGCGTATTATTATGAAAACGGTGTGCGTCACGAGTTCTTTATTGAAGAAAACTTACATGATGCGTGGTTTGACAATATACCTGGATTTTTAAATGCTAAAGCTAAAGAGTTTCTTGGATATGCTATGGGCGCTTCATTACTTAAAGGTATAGCGACCGGTAATAACCCGGCATTTGCTTTAGTCAACACACCGCGTGACTACATTTTCAACGTAGTTTTCAGCGATCAATACAGTTCGATCGTTCCAAAAGCGATGTATCAAGTGGCTAAAGATACGTTTAAAGCAATACGCGAAATCAAGCGTTCTAATGGCAGTTTTGGTGCAGATGGCAGTTTGCTAGATAAATACATTTATTATGGCGGTGATATGGCGTTTTTAAGCACACAAGGCCGCTTAAAGCAAAATACCAGACTTGCTAAGACTATTGACAAGCTACTTACGCCACGGGTGAAAAACATCGCCGGAACCATTTTTAAAGCGGTTACGCTAAGAAAGCTTTCAGAATATAGTGAGGTGATGTTTAGAATGGCGTTGTTTCAACGTACTATTAAGAACGAATTAGATGCGCGCGGACTCAAATCTATGAATGCGGTTAAAACCCAAGCAGAAAAAGACCAAATCTATATGCGTGCGGTTGCTGAGGCACGTAGCTTGCTTGACTTTAATCAAGGCGGTAGTTATACTAAAGATGCCGAAGCTTTTATTCCGTATATCAATACGGCGGTACAAGGTACGCGTGTTGCTGCAGATGCCTTTCAGAAAAACCCTGATAAAATATTCTTTAAAGTAATGCAATCAGCGGTAATGTTAAGCGGTGCATCTGTATTAGGTTCGCTTGCTTTGATTAAAGCTAACAAAGATGATGAGGAAGAAAAATCTGCTTACGAGATTTGGTTAGAAGCAATGGAAGGTGTTAGTCAATACCAACGCATACAGTATTTTAATATTGTAGATGGTACCAAAGATGAGAATGGGGAATATCGCGTATGGAAAATTGCAAAAAACCAGCAGCTTGCACCGGTGCTCAACATAGCTGATAATGTGTACACGCAATGGGTTTCTGATATCGCCGGTGTAAAACGTAAGGATAGCAATGTGAATTATGCCGAAGCCTGGACCGCTATTCAAAACAACATTATTCCTTTTGATCTTGAAAAACCGATCACGGGGAATTTAACTAAGACGCCTGTTATTAAAGCTGGATTTACTTATGGTACTGGTCACGATTTTTACCGAGATCAACCTTTAACCTTTGATCAAAATCAAGATAATCCGGTAATGGAAGGCGCTCAGGATAAAAATGTAGACGATTTTTATAAAGAGATTGGCCGCGAATACCGTTTATCTCCGGCACGCTTAAAAGGCGCTGTGGAATCTTTGATCACTACACCACGTACCAATCCTTTTATTGGCGTGCTATATGCCGGTGCAGATGGTATTGCTTCAGAAGATAAGACCTTGAAGGATATGGCCGGCAAAGTAGGAAAAGATATGTTGAGTTCGTTTGATAAACGCGTGATAAGCCATACCAGCGATTTTAATAGACAAATAAACCGACTGCGGCCGGTAGAAGATGATCTTAAAGAGATTAAAACAGTGAATGATTATCGTGAGGTGGATTTAGAAGAATTGACCAAGGACCTTTACAACAACAAAGTAAGCATACCTGTTTTCTTGGAGAAATTACAGGAAATGAAACCTACTGAGAAGGAAGCCAAAAAGATTGAAAGCAAGCTAAAAAGCTTATTCAAGTACAAAGATGTAGATCGCTATGTAATAGGACTTGCTTTTGAGTCTGATCGTGAAGCACGCGCGCTTAAAATCGCTAGGTACTACGGCAATGTATTTGACGGAAGCCCTGAGAATGATCGCGTATTCTCGCAAATGGTAGATATGAATGTGCTAGATCCCGAGACGATTGTAGAGTACCAAAAATTGGTTAACAAAATGAACCAATAATATATACTAAAAAGGCGATAATTAGTTTTATCGCCTATTGGTGTTATAATTCGTATGAGGGTGCATTTACATAAAACAAGGTTTAGATTCTTGCAAGAATAATATTAGATTTTCAACATCTTTTTTGCTTTTAATAGTCGCTTGTAATTGGATTTCGTCAAGTTTTAAACCATTAAAAACGTGTTCAAGTCCACTAGAATTAACTGTGCTTTTTTCAATCTCTCTTTTTCCTTTTAAAAATCCTTGAACTTTAAAGTCTTGATTTCTCATAAGTTATTGCTTTTCAATATAATTTACTCTAAGGAATTTATGTATAATGCCAGCATCAATGGCGTTAAAATCAAAACTTTGAGAAGAAGTGCCGTCACTATAATAAATTGACCATCTAGGGAATTTAAGAACGACTAAATCACTTACCACATTATCATTAAGTGCAGACGCTATCGCTTTTTTCACATCTTCAATATCTTTTTGCCGTTTGATTGAATATTGTAAACTCATAATTTTCTTTATTTAATCCCGGCACAAATCGCACCGTAGTCGGTTAGTTTAATTGGTTGATAAGCATTTTGAAGTAGGTGTTCTATATTAAACCAATCTTGACCAAATAAAGCAGTTTCAAAATGTACTTGATTAGGATAGTACAATTCGCCGTGATGGATATAAAACCCTTTAAACAACACTTTTTCTTCTGCTTGTTGGTAGATTTCATAATATTTATTGTGAAGTTCAAATTCTTGGTAATCATAACCATCGTCATAAGTGGCTCCTGTTTCAGTATTAAATCTTTCGATTTTGTAATCTGCTAATACAGGCTCGCCTGAAAAAGAATCATCTAAAACATTCCCTTCATCATCACAAGGCACAAACATTCCAAGGGTTAAAGGTTGTTTTAGAAAGTTGTTGTAACCTGCTATTGATTCTAAAGCGCCTGCTTCACACATACCATATTTATACTTCTGATAGTCGCATTCCACTCTCTCGCTTAATGATGTTAGTTTATTACTCATTGCATTTCCCTTTAGAGCAATCTGAATATGCGCCATATTCTCTTGCTTGCGTTTCTTTAATCGTTTCTAATTTCACCTCAAAACCTTCATTGGTTAAGTCGGTAAATTCTTTTTCGGTTTCCTCGTCTAAGCAATCTACGTGACAAGCTAAAGTAAAGCCCTTGCATTTGGGGCAAATTGCTACTTTAGATACGTTTCCCTCGGTTCTCATAAATTATCTGTTATTTAATAGTGTCTATTTGTAATATTTTAAAATCTCTCACGCCACATTTTAAGGTATTTACGCTACCAGTAACAAATGTTTGTTTGAGACAACCATCTTTATTATAAAAAATGTTTGGGTAAGCTGGATAAGAATAAAGTACAGTGTCTTTTTCACCATTAAAATATTCTACACTGATTCTATATTTTACCACGTGCATCGGTCTATTTTCACACGCCAAAAGCATACTTAATGCCATAATATAAAAGACAAAATATTTTACCATTACTATCTGTTTTTACGTTTTTTGGCGCGTCTCTCGCGTCTTGTTTCTTTAATTCTTGTAGGTCTAAATTCACGCGGTATGGTCATTAAAGTAGGAGTCAAATCTTCTAAAAAACTAGGTATCGGTGGTGGTTGATCTTTAAGTTTGTTAAACATATCTTGTAAAGCATCAACATCTAAGTCGTTAATATTTTCTGCGGTGACAATACTTAAACCACGCTTAGCAGCCAGTGCATGTAATGCAGCTAAATTACCGTGATTTCCGCAGCCCACAACAAGGATATCTTTTGGCTTATCTTCCGGAGCGACTGGTTCGGTGTTTTTAAATTCTGAGGCCATTATTCAAGTGATTTTAATTCGTTAGTAAGATGTTGTACTCGGTCCTCATACATTTTCATTCGGTCTTTTGCTTTTTGCAAATCACGTTTTCTATCCTCAACAATTTCTTTCATATTTTCAACACCTCCCTTACTGTCACTCAGCCCTTTTTCTAACGCTTCTTTTGCCGTAGGAAAGTGTGTGTTTTCATACATACAAATTCCGTTATCATCAGTATTTGGCCATCCATATTCATCGGTCACACTCTCAACTAACTTTCCTTGATATACTGTAAAAACAGGAAGTGGATTTTCTATATGATCGCGACCTTCTATGATTTCTTTAATCGCTCCTGATACAATCAATTCGTGCAGCTTATCCCAAATAAATAGCAGTTCTTCATTTCCTCTTTGCTCTAAATACGCACGGCCTTTATTCCACGTATCAAGCGAGTATTTCACTTTTAAAGTTTCCTTATCTACCTTGATTAAATCGTGGCACATTGGAGATCCTACCGCGATATACCCCTCGTTATTAGATATTGAATAGCCGGTGTCGTTGAGCAGTTTTCTTAATAGTCTGGCTTTCATAAGCACTACTTGATTATTAAATGATCAAAATGATATTTTTCTTGAATGTAAGATTTGAGAATTTTCAATTGCCTTTCTGATAAAAACACATCTTCATTGATTGTCACTTCGCATATTTTACCTTCTCGCATTTCGCTCCACGGGGCAGAACGACCATCACCACCTAGAATAAATTCATAATCTCCTATATGTTCATAGACCGTAAAAAATGAAGCAGGTGTTGCAAACAAATCATCTATATCTGGCTGGGTTTTATTGCATAAAACAGCTATTTCATCGGTTATTTCAGAAAGCTTAGTAGCATATTCTTCACGCTGTTTTTTATAGTATTGTATTGTCTCTTTTAAGTTCATCCTACTTGATTTTATTAATGATTTGATCTACATTTTTGTACTCTTTGAATAAGCGTTCAAGGCTTATTTCTTTACAAGCAAGCACTACTTTTTTTGAAGGTTTACCGTTAACCGTGATATCATACAAGGCACGTTCTACCTGTGTTAACGCTGCTTTTTGACGTTCAAGCAAGCGTTTTTCAGCAAGTGCTTTAACACGCTCTTTCACTTTTAGGTCTGTGGGCATAATCCCGTGCTCGTCTAAAAAATCGTAGAGGTAAATGCGTCCGGGAGCAATGCTTTGTGTGTCTTGATATTCTTGATGCGCAGCACGAAGTCCGTTTAAAATGATTTCACGCTTTTGGCTTTCGGTTAATTCCGGAAGTTGGTTGGTTACAGGTTTTGAAATGGAAATATTATTATCCTGACGGGTTTTTAGTAGCCATTTTTTATATTGATCCAATACTTTTGAAACGTATTCTGCATTAAAAAGCTGAAAGTGTTGTATGCGTTCACCATAAACACCGTATCGCTCAAGCTTAAAAGCATAATCAATTTCTTCAATGGAAATGTTTTTAAAACGAACCAAAATCATTTCCTTGATATCTTGTTTGTTGATATCGCTAATAGGGTCTTTCAAACCGGTAAGGTTTGCGGCTTTTACAAAAACCATCCCGAGCAGACCTCCTAACTGATCAAGAGGTATATTCTTGACTTTATCAAAATCAATAACTTTTCTAGCAAAAGCCACTTCAGTCAAACTACCAGCCTTGGCTATTCTGTTTGATAGTTTCTGCTGACTGACGGTTAATTGTTGGTTCTGATTTTCCATTGCGATCTGATTTTAAATAAGGCAAAGTGTTGAGTAAGGTTGTTTTCCAGTTTTTAATCGGGGTTAGCTTTTTACCAGACTTCCATCCTGCTTCTTGCCAAGCCCGGTATTTAAGTCTGACTTTTGATTCATCTGCTTGCACTTCGTTAGCGAAGGCATACTCTATAAATTCTTCTTCGGTTGGTATTTTAATTTTTTTTGGTTTTGATTTTTCTGTTTTTTCCCCCACACCCCCTTTTTCTTTATCTTCTACTTCTACTCCAACCACAACTCCTACCACAAGCTTCAGTGAAGCTTGATTCAAGCTTGGATTAAGCTTAACATCGTTTTTTAATAATGCTCTAAAAACAGGCTTATGAGGGTTATAATCGCTGTTCAATTTTTGAAGGTCGCATTGATTGATGGCAATAAAATCTTTAATCAAAATCAATTCTTTTTCGTGCGAAATTTCTAAAAGATCACCGAGGTTTTTTTCAAGATTTTCTAAGTCTAAATCAAAGCCATTTTCAAACTCAAACAAGTCCTCATCAATTTCCCAAACTCCTGCAGGATCACAATTGTTCCAGATGTAATACCAAGCTAGCTTTAAGCTTGGATTAAGCTTGCGGAAAGATTTAGGAAGTATGCTGTTATCAATAAATCTTTTACTCATAATCGTTTATATAAATCGTTTCGATCTGCGGCATCCCAGGCGCGTTCTGCAAGTATTTTTTGGGTGCGTAATTGATCTTGTAGGGTGTTATCTTCTTCGGTGCATTTATCTATCATTTGCAGCCTTGTATTGGCGTCAAAATGTTTTGATAACAGGAGCCATCCTTTTTTTGTGACGCGATACATAATACACCGTACACCGGCCGCATTTTTATACCGGCTTATGTTCCATAAATGGTTGTATTTACGCCCGGGAATAGCCTCTTGTGCTTCCCGTAGATAGCGCAATACTTCTGCGTGGGTTTTATTACCCAGCCGCGCGATTTCTAATGTGGTGGTGAGGGTGTTCATAAGTGTAGAAATAAATAAGGCCCTGCTAGGGGTACAGGACCTTGATTTTAGTGATAGATTACTGTCACAAATTCTTTGATCTTATCTACTTCTTCTTCAACTCGCTGAGCAAAAAGTTCTTCGATCATTTCTGAAGCATCAATGCTTTCTAAGTAGCAAACAATTTGGTTAGAGCCATTTGCTTCGAGAATAACATTAACTTCAAATTCTACAGGATCTTCCCCTTCAAGTAGTGGTAACTTTAAAGTGATTGCATCCGGCATATTACTTTCAACGGTCTGTTTGAAATTATCACTCACATTGCCACGTCTATCATCTAATTGCTCTATGGTTCTATTGATATCCGCTTTTAGATTACGAAGTGTAGCGCAAATGGTGGCGTGTTCCATTTTTTTTGCGAAAATTGAACGTAAAAGCTTCAGCTTATTAGCAAGTTCTTCCGGATTGTAACCTTTTTCAGAATTGATACCTAAAGCTTCAAACTTTTTACCTATTTCAATCTTACCGGAAACAGTGTATTTATCTACCACTGATTGTTCATTAAGATGCAGGACTATGGTTCCGTCTGTTTTGGAAACCATACAATGGCGCTGGCTATTAGCAAAATCATTTTTACGTCCTTCAATAAATAGACTTGGAGCATCAATATTACCTGATATTGAAACCGGTTGAGGATTATGCTGTTTTGGGGCATCACCTCTTAGAATTGTTAAATGTGCAATTTCATTTTCAACTGCAGCTTTTTCTAAATGTTTGTTTTCGTCCGACATGGTGTTTACGAGTTAATGGTTTTTAATCGGGTTTGTCTTTCCTCACGGGTAAGTGCTCGTGCATCTACGCATACGCCGGTTTCGTCAAATATGTACATCATACCAGCTTCTTGATCATCTACGCCGTAGAGCATTCCGTAACGTTGTTCTGAACGGAATTTAATAGCCGTCATAAGTTGCTTAGCGTGTTCTTCTTTTGGCTTTAAGCGCAGTTTGATTTCATCCAAAAAATCCTTTTTTTCATCTTTGATTTCTGAAATCTCTAAACCTACTTCTGCATATTCTTCCTTTCGATCAAGGAGTTCATCTTCAGTAAGTGTTTTGGTGTAATTTTTTTCCTTGCCTTCATAGCAAATACCGGCGAGGTTGTCTTTTCTTTCTTGAGGTGTAAGCTTCGCAAAGGAAGGGTCATACAGTTCTCCAATTTTAAATCCTGACATAATAAAGATTAGCGATTAACCTGTTATCGCGAGGTTTCGTTACTAAAGCGGTAAAAAAAAAGCCCGTACTTATTGAATCGGCTAGAGACAAGGAAAGAGTACGGGCAATTTTTCGGGTGTTATCCCTAAATATCGTTATGTAATTCTCTAGCCGCATCAAATATATAAATAAAATATAAATTAGTATATACTTGATATAATATTTAAGGCAAATTTTTTTCTATGAATTTGCGTTCGCTTGGGGTGAGGTTAACAAGTGAATGAATATGATTGTTTTTGAGTTCGATCTTTATTTCTTGATACGCAGTAGGGCTCAACTCTCTAAATATGAAGTACACGCGCGGAAGCGTTAAATGCTCCACGATATAAAAATCAGGATCTACTTCCCAATTAAATTTGTATTCTTGTTCTTGTTTTGAGCTTAACGGCATTATACTATTGTTATATTAATTCTGGGTTTTCGTGAATGTTTCCGATTATTTTTACTCCCGATAAATCCTCAAACATCTCATCTAAGTTTTCATACTTGGATTCAGACAGCAAGTAATCTAAATCTTCTTTAGCTTGTGAATATTCAAAATCAAAAATGTCCCTATTTTTTTTTAGGTCCAAAGCGTGTAAAGCAGATTCTTCATCCCAAATATTTTCAATATTCCTATTTAAAGGGGCTAAATGATCACCAAAATCAATTTGAAACATTGCATCTTGCAAAACAATAATACCTTGATTGTAGTTAAGTGTGCATCCAATAGGTTCTGTGTATGACCCATTAGGTATGTTGTCTCCTGTATGAGTTTGATATTCTATTTCAATAGAAGGTATTACAACTACATCCCCCTCATAAACAGCAACACGGTTTTTGTCTGGAAAGCCTGTAAACTGTTCCGCGACAATTTGACTATCCTCACCACTGAATATTTTAGATATTAAAACGCTAGGATTTTTACTCAGTGCGTCAATATCATAAATGAATTTTTTGCTTGGTTTTTCCCAAAATCTAAACTTAATATTCATAACTTATTGGTTTTTAGTTAATTATCAGAAGGGCAAATCATCGTGATCATCATCCTCAAAATCTTCGGCCGGTGGTTCGGGAGCGTTGTTTTGCTGCGCTTGGTAATTATCAACTGCAGATTGTGATTGTGGCTGCTCGTCTGATAGGTTTATTTTCCAACCTTGAGCGTTTAGATAATACTTGCCGTTGTACTCATTCCCTCTAAGATTTATACCAATTGTTACATCTTGGCCTTCCATATAGCCATTTAGGATTTCGCATTTGTCTTTAATGAAGTCTATGGGTATTTTCTGAGGGTATTGCTCACTCGTCTCAACGACTACCGTTCGTTTTTTAAATCCGCTTGCGAAAGTCTGTGTCTCGTCAATAAGGATTATTGTGCCTTGAATGTTTGTTGATTCCATTTTAATCTTTATTAAAAATTATGTCTAAAACGCACAGAATAAAAAATGATATTGCTGCGGCCGTCCACGGGTGATTTTCAATTGCTGTAAAAAAATCGCACATATTAAGAAAGTGTTATGGTGGCATCTACTTTAACAATCGATTGGTCATACTGGCTTTTGATCTGCTTTTCGGATTGCACAAAACAAGGCTCATCTACCATCCAATAATTTTTATTTTCGGTGTCAATAATGAGGCGATCTGCAGTATTGTTTTCGTCAGCGACACAATCCGGAAGCTTGGTGTAACCTTGCGTCACCAAGTCTCGCTTGGTATTGTTAAGGCCCTCATTAGTGGTTAAAAATCTATTCTTCATCGTATTGTGGGTTTTTGGGATTTTTAATGAACTCTTGAAAATCCTTCTTCAGAATATGGAAGGCGTTACCAATCTTCACCGCTTTTAATTTTGGGGTGCTGGGATATTTGTTAGGATATAAATATGAATTGATATAGCGTATTACCGTTTGACGGTGATTTCCTAGCAATTTTGCTGCTTCAATAACGCTGATCAATTCGGTATCATCGTTTTTCTTTAAGTCTTGTAATCGCTTAGATAAATTTTCTACAAATTCATCATCAATCTCGATAAGATCGCTTGCTTTATACTTAGTCATAATTAAAAGGGTCTGAGGTTGAAATCTATTTTAAGTCCGGTGCGTGCTACGTGCACTGTTTTACCGGTTTGGTTTTCTGTTAATCGTTTGAATTTTTTCTCGTCGCTATTACGGTCTGATAAATGCGTGAGCACAATATTATTAGTCTGCGTGAGGTTGTTTTTTCTGAGTAGATCAAGGCAATTTTCTATGCTTAAGTGACTACTCATAACGCGGTTGCGCAGCATCATATTCACATCGTCATAGGTTTGCTTACCGTCTATGATCTCCTGGCTATAATTGGCTTCAATAATCCAGTTGTTTACGCCGGCGAAACGCCAAGGGGAATAGAACGTATCTGTAATGAAAACAACTTTACCGCATTCTGGGTGTTTGATTAAAAAACCTAAGCAGGGCACATCGTGACGCAATTCAAACGGCATAATTTTAAAACTGCCTACTTGATACGGTTTTTTAGGTTCAACAATTTTGAAGCGGTGGCTTGTAAGGCCTGTTGCTTTAAAAGTATCGGCTCCGGAATAGACGTTGATGCCACACTCAATTGCATCTTTAATTGCTTTAGCGTGATCCCCGTGTGAATGCGAGACTAAAGCGCCATTTATTTTAGACAAATCATAATCTAACGCTTTTTTGATGCGCTTAAATTGAACTCCTAACTCAATTAAGAGCACATCTGTATCGTTACTTAATAAATAGCTGTTGCCTTGACTTCCTGAGCCGATAACTTGTAACTGCATACTTTAAAAGGTTCTTTTGGGTTCTGCGGTATCTTCTGCCTTGGCTTGTGGTTCGGGTTTTGCTTCTTCTTGAACCTCTGGTTCGTGAACTTCTTCAGCATCAATATCAAGGATCTCACCATTGGCGTTTTCGTCAATCTCGTGCTGCACATTCTCTTTGGTGTAATCCAAGTTTTTATCCTCATCATCATAAAGGATTTTATCATCAGATGAGCGAATGAGTAATTTACACGCGCGATTGATCACGGTTTTTATTGCCATTTGATCAGGGAATTTCTTATGCGCCGGACTTTTTCCATTGGTTGCGCCTTGCTCCCAAGATGCTTGTATTTGGCTCATATTCATAATCTCTGTGTCAACCGTGCCGTCATTCAATTCATAAATAGCATAGGCACCAAGAATGGTGTCTGCACCAATACTTTCTAAAGTTTGCTTGTGCTTGGTTACTTTACGGCGACCGGTAGCGGCATCAATTTCAAACTCAAAATCATCACCTTTCATAATACAAACGGCTTTGATTGATTTTAAACCGCCATAGCGTTTTGCAATTGCGATATTACCGGTGTAAGCAACACTTGCTTCAAGAGTAGCACCATAAGGAATGTAATAGACTTGACCTTTTAAGGGTGAAAGGCCCCATACAACTGTTTTAAGTAAAGCATTTGCAATACTTGCTTGAGAACAAGATTGTAATATAGGGTTGCCATTCTTGTCTTTTTGCTCCCCTAAAATAAGTTGAGCCGACTTTAAGGCGTTTTCCGGACTATAATCTGCAGGAAGTTTTAATTCACCTGACTTTTGAAAGGCATCTACTTTTTTAAGGACCAGCGCCGTGATCTCTGACTGTTTAGCAACTGCTGTTGACTGTTTTTTTTGATCTTGGGTACTCATAACTATTAGTCTGTTTTTCCGTTAATAATAAATTCATAGGCCATATCTGCTTCTTTAATTGCAGTTTCCATAGTTTTATCACTTCCATCGGAATTTTTACTCCTTATGGCTAGTGATAGGCAATCTTTTCTAATCGATGCTTTTTCTTCCTCTGTGAATTTGTTGGTACTCATAACTACTGTTTAAAAATTATTGGTTCTTGATTTACCTGTTTACCGTCTTGATAGAGGTATAATTTGGCTTTCTTTTTTGCTCTCGATATGGGAGCGAATTGCGAGTTTTTACGTGCGTTGCTCATTGCTGTTTGTTAAGGGTTAAAATTTTGGACCGCCGTTTAACTCAAGTGCGATTTTTTCATCACACTCTCGAATAGCAGAATTAGTTTCTTTGATTTTCTGGTAGAAGTCTTGTTGTTTTTCAAATATGGCCTTCATTTTAGCATCAAGACTTTTTCTTTGCGCTTCTAAAGCATCAAGCTTGTTGAGAAAAAATGTGTATTTCCATCTTGTTGATTCAAATGTCCATCGCGTATCATCCCCTTGTTCTAAAGTGAAGTAATCAGTATCTCCCCACCGTATTTTTTCTTTAGACAAATCAGATATCGTAAATAGCTCAGGATCTGATTCTAATCGGTGCTTGTAAATTGTATCACCTATTCTAAGGTCTTTAATTACTTTTCTAGCCATAACTATTCTACTTTAAATGGGGTGGTGCCTTTTTCTACGATAAGCTGTACTTGCTGGCTATCGGTGGTTGGGATCTCGGTGATCGATTCAGCACCGTCAATGAAAATAGGCGCGTTTACCTCATAGAATTTGCATAAGGTGTTGATGATGTCAAGCCCTGCTTTGATCTTTCCGGCGGTGTTCACATCGTTAAAGGGAACGCCTTTATACGTACAAATACACGCAGGAATTTGTGTACCGTCAACGAGTTCGCTAAACATTTTAAACTTCACATGTTCAAAATGAGTATTTACCAGGTCCTC
>CEVI01075304.1_pt1 | contig 28256 bp, 23 predicted proteins | sample 531471 | NCBI WGS metagenome assembly CEVI01 (sample SAMEA2623513, study PRJEB7988) | marine metagenome | isolation source: saline water (ENVO:00002010), including
CAACGTCCAGGTTAGTTTGCATTTGGATCATGTTAGTGCTCCGCTCTAAAAATTAAGACTCTCCCGAGTCGTTTAAGCTGCTAATCTCAACATGGAAGCGCTGAAATTATATACATACCCCCATAAAAAGGGCGCGAAATGATAACAGAAATCTTGGGGTAGTGATAGCGTTAAATTGAATTATTTTTAGGCGATGGAAAAATAATCGGCCTCGCGAGATAGTGGAAGCCGGAAGAGGGTTTATTATACCTGCTTAAGCGGTGCTGTCGAGCATTTCCGTTGGTGGGGATAGATGATAAAGCAAACGATCCCGTAAGCGGCTTATTCCCACTGGCTTTGAAATAAAATCATTCATGCCGGCGTGTAAGCATTTGTCTTTTTCGCTGGGCATCGCGTTGGCGGTTAACGCAATAATTGGCACTTCACTGCCTGTACCGTCTAAGCGCCTAATGTGCTTGGTCGCGGTAATGCCATCCATGACTGGCATATGGCAATCCATCAGTATTAGGGTGTAAGGAGCTTTAACGTTAATAGCATGCGTCACTTTGTCCACGCCCACTTCGCCGTTTTCCGCCACCTCTACTTTTAAACCAATCTCTTTTAATTGCTCTTTAATAACGATTTGGTTTATCTCGTTATCTTCTACTACTAATACCTTGGCATTTTTAAAGGTGTTTTTAAGTTCTGCCGCCGTATATCTCGCCTGGGCTTTATGCTGGTTTACTTTTGGCGCTATGCCATCGGCACTGTCTAGTGTAAGGGTTACAATGAAGCGTGTCCCTGCCCCTAGCTCACTAGACACATCTATACTTCCCCCGTAGTGGGTTATGATTTTATGCACAATAGCAAGCCCCAACCCGGTGCCACCAAAGCGGCGTTGCGTTGACTCTTCAGCCTGCAAGAACGGCGTGAATATTACCGCTTGCTGTGCTTCACTTATGCCTATACCAGTATCGGTTACTATGAGTTTTATTCTGTAGCGGTCAGGGCCATATTTGGTGCAACGGGTGGTCACTTTTACGTTACCTTTAAGGGTAAACTTAATGGCATTATTGATGAGGTTTATGAGTACTTGATTTAACTTTAAACTGTCTGCCATGAATAAATGGCCCGATAAGGCTTTCGTATCCGCTGTAAATTGTAGCCCTTTTTTATTCGCTAAACGTTCAAACATGGGTAATTGATGCTGTATTACCTCTTCAATATTCACGGGAGACGCTTCAAACGTCATTTGGCCTGAGTCTATTTTAGAAAAATCGAGTACATCATTTACAATGCCAAGTAGGGCTTCGGCACTTTTCATCGCCACATTCACATACTCTTTTTGCTTGGACGACAATGTCGATGCTTCCAAGGTTTCCAACATACCTTGAACACCGTGGATTGGCGTGCGAATTTCATGGCTCATATTGGCGAGAAAGTCACTGCGGGCCGCTAAGGCTTTTTCTGCAATTTCAGTTTTATCTTGAAGCGTCTGTAAGGTATAGATGCGATCGGAAATATCTCGGGTGGCGCCCACTACCTTAGTGCACTTTCCGTTTTCAAAAATAGGTTGGGCACGGCTTTCTAGCCATTTGGTCTCGCCCGCATCGGTAAGAACTTCTAGCTCGTAATTCCAACCTTCACCGGTTTGTATAATTTCTTCAAACTTGCTTTGGTACTGTGCTTTGGTTTCATTATGCTTAATGAGAGCTAACACTTCCTGAGTGGTGATGCCTCGGTCTGGGTGAATATGAAGCATGCGTTTTAGGGCATCGCACCAATATAGCTGCTGTGTTGCGACGTTATACTCCCAGGTGCCTACGCCTACTAATGTGGTAATTTGGGTTAGCAAGGTATTTTGTTCAGCCAAGACCTCTTGCTGCTTTGACATACTGCCGAATGCCTGCTGTTTTTCGATTTCACTGCCAATCCAATCGGCAAACAGAAGCACATAGTCATAATCTAAATTGGAGAATGGGTTATCGCTGGCTTGTTCGGAAGAAAAATTAAGGGTGCCGTAGCATTTGTTATTCACATAGATGGGAGAGGCAATATAACGACGGAGTTTGAACTTATCGTAGCAAGGGTGTGAAGCACCTGGATAGGCTTCAATATTGGGGTAGGCAACGATTTCGCCCGCATTTATTGTATCTGCACAGTAGGTATCAACAAGACTGAACGCAGTGCCAGCGACAATACTGTTATCGGGGGTTAACGCGTGCATAATCACGTAATTGTCATTTGTGACTTTGCTAACGATGGCGTTATCGAGGCCGAGGGTTGCCACCCCTATTTTCAAAAGATGCGCTACTTTATCGACAAACGGCAGGTCGTTATCCGTAGAAATTTGGTGCAAGTCTTTTATTACGCTCATTCGGTTCCTCCTTTTAATGCAGGCGCCATGAGGCAAAAAAGGCCATCACTTCAAAGTAATGGCCTCTTAACAACTTAACCTAATTTTTACTTATTGGAAGGCTTCACACCTTATCAATTAGTCTAATTTTCAGGCAAATCAACTAGTAAAGAATGTTGATTTCATAACCTGTTGCAGTGTCAGCAGGTTCAACCGTTACAATATAGTTTTCTTCCTCATTAAACCCGAACAATGCTGTTCTATCTAAAAGGATTTGCTCTTCGTTGTCGTCTTCATATACGGCGATAACTTCGTAATAATCTGAAGGCAATACTTCGCTGTCGCTTTCACCAAACTCTAGGTTTTGTAAATCGTACTCTGCGGTATCGATAGTTTCATCGTTACGTACAAGGTAAAAGTCTACATCATCGAAGTCTTCAACTAGGTTGATGAAATTAACCGTTTTATCGTAGGCCTGAGGTAAACCACTTTCCACAAAGGTTGCTGCGCCAAGGGCACCATTTCTTTCGTAGATAAGAATGGCTTTACTCTCACCTTGGTTAAGGGTAATCAGTTTATTACTCAGCTGTGCAAATTCACCTGTGCTGTCTGATACAGTAACGCGGTAGTCTCCGTATGTGATAGCAGTAAATTCACTTAATTCACCCGCGTCTAGCGAGAAGGCTACATCTTCTTCGTCGGTTGTACCGCCAAAAGTGACATCCAATGCGGTGCTTAGGTTTGTTGAATTATAGATGCGGTATTGTGCATCTGCTTCAACGTCGGTTAGCGCAGTTACTGTAGATGAATTCAAAATTGTGTCTACAATTAGGCCGTCTTGAATAGCACCACTAACATCGCGCATTGTCATTAAGTATTCTGTCTCATAGGCAAAGTCGATAGTTTGCGATTCGAATACAACGTCTGTGCTACCTGGTTCTGTTAGGTAAATAGTATATTCACCTTCATCAAAGTAATCGCTGTCGTCATCTGGATCCCAGTAGTCCAATTCAATCATTTCGCTCGCAGTTACCGTGCCGAGGAAGTTTGCGGCTTCAAAAGGGTCGCCTGCATCACTGAGATAAAAATCGTAAGAATCTTCATCTATGGTTACCGAAAGGGCAAACAGTCTGAAGTGGTCTTCTAGTGTTTCACGCTCATACTGATATTCAGTAATAATAGGGTCTGAGAAGTCACCACTCATCACAATCAGTGTTTTGTACCCTGTTTTTAAATCAACTGTGTAGGTATCGATAAGCACTTCTTGATCGTCTGAGTCTGTGCGGATGAACTCTAGTTCATATTCATCCTTTTCCATAGAGTACATGGATGTGGTATCGCCAAACTGTGCAGAACCGAAGCTATCGCCATCCACCTCACGCATTTCTACGTTGGCTCCATTAGGAGATGCATTATAAAACTGAATATAAGCATACGAATAATCGGTGCTACTACCACTTGAGCCACCACAGGCACTTAAGCCAAGAAGTGCGATAAGCCCAATAGCTACATTTCGTAACCAAGCCTTTGAGTGAAATTGCATAAACTAAATGTCCTTACTGAATCATTGTTGGGTAAAGCAATAGGCAGGTGCTGCCGCGCTTAAAGTTAGGCACTATGCCTGAGTAGTTACCTAACGGGGTGAACTATACTGCGCTATGGCAGTAAACAGAGAGGGTTAGTTCCAGCCTTTACGCCTTCTTTACAAAGCTGACTTAAAACTGCGATACGCGTATCGAGCTGGCGTAAAAAAGCTCGCGGATGCGAGCTTTTTGAAGGTGTAAATAATGTCTTAATTCGTGACCGTTATCCGGCGCGTTGGCGAACAATTTCGTACAAACACACACCGGTAGCTACCGATACATTTAAACTGCTAACACTTCCTGCCATGGGTAACTTAACCAATTCGTCGCAGGTTTCTTTCGTTAACCTGCGCATCCCCTTACCTTCAGCGCCCATAACAAGCGCCGTGGGGCCTTTCAGGTCGATATCATATAAGGTTTTGTCGGTTTCACCGGCAGTACCTACAATCCACAAGCCTTTGTCTTGCAGATGCTTAAGCGTACGCGATAAGTTAGTCACTTGGATAAGTGGAATAACTTCAGCTGCGCCACATGCCACTTTTCGTACGGTACCATTGAGGCTGGCTGATTTATCTTTAGGCACCACAACCGCATGCACACCTGCACCATCGGCAGTACGTAAACATGCACCCAAATTATGAGGGTCGGTGATGCCATCTAACACTAACAATAAAGGTTGCTCTTGGCTTTCTAAAATACGGTCTAAGTCGGCTTCATCCAACACTTTTGCCGGTTTTGCACGTGCAACCACACCTTGGTGTTGTTCGCCGTTTACTTTATCGTCTAACGCTTTACGTTGACAAAACTGCACCGAAATACCGAAACGTCGTGCTTGATTCACAATATTGGTAAGGCGTTCATCATTACGCCCTTTTAATACCATGACTTCCATCACTCGCTCTGGCTCTTGCTCTAGCACAGACTGCATTGCATGAAGCCCATATAACCATTCTTGCTGCGCCACTACCCGTTACCCCCTTTTCTTCGCTCGTGGTGTTGCACCTTTACCTTTCGGTGCTGGCCCTTTCGGCCCTCGTTTGGCGTTCCTGCTTGGTTTTTTGGCCGTTTTCACTTTTACCTTCTTACCACCAGGGCCGCGCAGCATAGACTTATCCAATAATAAATCAATCTTTCTTTCATCGAGGTTAACCGCAGCCACTTTCACCTCAAGCGTATCGCCAAGCCTAAATTGGCGATGGCCAGATTCACCCAAAAGAACCTGCTTAACTTCATCGTAATGATAAAAATCATCATCTAACGAGGTAATGTGGACCAAACCATCAATATGGTATTCGGTAAGGCGAACAAACAAGCCAAAATTCGTAACCGAGCTCACCACACCTTCAAAAGTGTCTCCCACGTGGTCTAACATAAACTCGCATTTAAGCCAGTCTGCTACGTCACGGGTGGCATCATCAGCCCTGCGCTCAGTCATAGAGCATTGCTCACCAAGTTGCTCTATTTCTTCGCCAGTGTAATTTTTAAAGCCTGATACCGCTTTTTTGCCCTGCTGTTTAGCAATAATGCCTTTTAACGCACGGTGAACCACTAAATCGGGGTAACGCCTAATAGGAGAAGTAAAATGAGCATACGCATCTAAAGCTAAACCAAAGTGACCCAAATTATCGCCATCGTAGATAGCTTGCTTCATTGAACGTAAAAGCATAGTTTGAATCAGCTCTTCATCCACCCGCCCGCGAGTTTTCAGCACCACATCGGTAAAGGCTGAAGGCTCGGCATCGTCAGTAATGCGATGGGGTATCCCTATTTCACCCAAGTAACTGGTGAATGAGGTTAACCGGTCTGCATCGGGTTTATCATGTACACGGTACAGCGCGGGCGCTTCATGCTTTTCTAGCATTAACGCCGCACTGACATTTGCCATAATCATGCACTCTTCAATGAGCTTATGTGCATCGTTACGCACGAGGGGCACAATATTTTCTATTTTGCGCTGTGCGTTAAACACAAATTTCACTTCTTGTGTTTCAAATTCGATGGCACCGCGCTGTTGACGTGACTTTTTAAGCGCCCGATACAAATCGTGTAAATGGCGTAAATGCGGCACATGGGCTTCGTAGCGCTGATGAAGATCTTTATCGCCTTGCAGAATATTCCATACTTTATTGTAGGTAAGACGAGCATGGGAATTCATGACCGCTTCGTAAAATTGGTATTCCTCCAGCTGCCCTTGAGCAGAAATGGTCATTTCACACACCATGCACAGACGGTCTACCTCTGGATTTAGCGAGCATAAGCCGTTGGATAATACTTCCGGCAGCATGGGAATAACTTGATCAGGGAAGTACACCGAGTTACCACGCTGCTGCGCTTCATCATCTAACGCCGTGCCTGTGCGTACATAGTGGCTAACATCGGCAATGGCCACCCACAATTGCCACCCGCCGTTGTCTAACGGTTCGCAATATACTGCATCATCAAAGTCTCTGGCATCTTCACCGTCGATGGTAACAAGGGGGAGTTGACGTAAATCGATACGGCCTTCTTTGGCTTCATCAGGCACCGACTCTGTCAGGTTACTTACTTGCTTAGTGACCCCTTTCGGCCATTGGTGTGGAATGTCGAACGTACGCAGCGCCATTTCAATTTCCATACCTGGCGCCATATGTTCACCAAGCACTTCCACTATTTTACCAACGGGGCTCATTTTCCGACGTGGACGCTGGGTCAATTCTACAACCACCACTTGCCCCATTCGGGCACCGTTGGTGTGCTCTGGTGGAATGACAATTTCGTGTTGTAAACGGCTATCGTCGGGCACTACCATGCCAAAGCCTTGCTCTACAAAGTAACGCCCAACAATGGGTTCGCTGCGAGGCTCGATAACTTGGGTAACAAAGGCTTCTTTTCGCCCGCGTCTGTCGGTGCCGCTTACCCGCGCCTCCACGATGTCATCATGTAAGAATAGGTTCATTTGACCTGCGCTAATGAACAGGTCTCCACTTTTATCTTCAGGGCGCAAGAATCCAAAACCGTCTCTGTGGCCAATAATGCGGCCTTTAAATATTTCATCACGGTTTTGGAGTATGTACTTTTTCTGTTTGGTAAATTGAATCTGGCCTTCACGTTCCATTGCGCGCAAACGGCGCTGGATGCCAATTCTGGCTTCTTCTTCGTAGGCGTTTACCAAAGCGCAGATATCCAGAAACGACAATGGCTTGTCGTGTTCTTTTAATACGCTCATTAGATATTCTCGGCTTGCTACCGGGTTTTCGTACTTCTCTTTCTCGCGCTGATAATGCGGATCATCACTCATGTATTTATAAATTACCTTTTGTTGTTTCGTTTCGCGAATGCGTGTATTTCATTTGCTTGATTTTCTTAGACACATTCACGTAATTTGGTTCATGTGGTCAATTGATACACAGTATAACAGTATTTACAGCAAAACATTGCGTTGTAATTACAAGGGGATTAAACCTTGAAATGCCACGCCAGTGTCACACACCCTGTATAACATTAGCGTTCTTATTTTATGTCGCGGTGTTTCGCCACTGACAATAACCATTAACGAAAAATCAATAAATAAGCAGGCATTATGGACAGAAGATCGTTTATAAAATTATCGTCTCTCGCGGGCGTAGGGCTGACGGTATCTACCGGCTTGGCGGGTTGTGTATCTACCGCTAAGCCGCAGGTTGCTGCAAAATTTACTCATGGCGTTGCCAGCGGCGATCCATTGCAAACAGCGGTTATATTGTGGACGAGAGCCGTGCCCTCAGATGACACTAATCAAGCGCAAATTATATGGGAAGTGGCTGAGTCAGAAAGCTTTAATACTTTAGTTGCCAGCGGTGAAGTGTCATCAAACGCGACGCGAGACTTTACGGTTAAGGTTGACGTTACTGGGCTAAACCCAGGTACCCGCTATTTTTACCGTTTCCGCAGTGCGTCTTCTGTCAGTGCCGTAGGTGAAACTAAAACACTGCCCGGTGACGCAGTTAACGATGTTACTTTTGGGGTGTTCTCCTGTTCTAACTACCCTGCTGGCTTTTTTACTCCTTATGCCGAAGCCGCCAAGCAAGACAGCATTGATTATGTGTTGCATTTGGGTGATTACATCTATGAATACGATGGCAAGGGTTACGGAACTCAGCACGCTGAAGAAATGGGGCGTACCTTTGTTGCAGACAATGACACAGAGCTCTTTACATTAACTGATTATCGCAAACGCTACGCGCTATATCGCACCGACGAAGGCTTGCGTTCGCTTCACCAACGCAAGCCGTTCATTGTGGTATGGGATGACCACGAAATTTCCAACGACACCTATAAAGATGGCGCACAAAATCATCAGCGTGATGAAGGTGACTTTTATGCGCGCCGGGCAGCAGCAGTTCAAGCTTATTATGAATGGCTGCCTATTCGCCCCCCCTTTGGCGATAGCCGTTTAGAGATTTATCGCCAATTTACGTTTGGTAAGTTAGTGGATTTGTATATGCTAGATACCCGTGTGCTTGCGCGGGACAAACAACTGGTTTACAGCGATTTTCGCGACCCACAAACGAACGCCTTCGATCAACAAGGTTTTGTCGCCGCCATGAGCAACCCTTCAAGAGGGCTGTTGGGCACTGCACAGCGTGAATGGCTTACCAATAATATGACCAAAAGTGAAGCCAAGTGGCAAGTGTTAGGGCAACAGTTATTAATAGGCCGCATGCATTTTCCTGCGTCTATTTTTAATGGTGTTCCCCGTGAACAGGTACCTGCTCATGTTCACACCTTAGCCAATGCTAAACGTCGTCAACAAGCCGGTGAGGATATTTCTGCAGAGGAAACTCACATGCTGAGTATGCTGATGCCTTACAACTTGGATGCATGGGATGGCTACCCCGTTGAGCGTGAGCGATTACTTAGCTTTATTCGACAACTCGATAAGCCGGTGATTTCATTGGCCGGTGATACCCACAATGCGTGGCACAACACGTTAACGCTTAATGACGGCACGGCCGTCGCCACAGAGCTAGGCACATCTAGCGTAAGCTCGCCGGGTATGGAAAATTACTTGAAATTTGACGACGATACCGCGAAAACCCTCGCCAACGACCTACCTGTATTAATCACCGACTTGAACTACTGCAACCTCCACCAGCGCGGATTTATGACGGCGAACTTTACTCACGATCACGCCGTTGCTACCTGGCACTTTGTAGATACGGTGCGTGATAAAGCCGGTAAAGTTGCTTCTACCTACTCCACAAAAATATCAGCCTAGCCAACAGTGAAAAACTTGAGCTCGCCTATTCAGGCATATGCTGCACATAAAAAATCCCGCATAAAGCGGGATTTTTTAATCACTTAAGCTCGTGGCTTAAAAATCGTAATACAAGCGAACACCCGCAATTCGAGGCATGCCTCTTACAAAGGTAGGAATACCTAATCCACCACCGGTATTACCCGCATCAATGAGGTACTCTTTGTCGAGTAAATTGTCTACGTAGAGTTCAAAGGCGAACGGGCTGTTATCTTTAGACACTTTCATCGAGACATCGGTCAACGAATAGGTATCTTGCCAAAGGCCAGGGTAGTTGCTGCTTTCAAAATACACTTTCGACTGGAAGCTAGTTAGCCAGTTAAAGTCCAATAACCAGTTGTCCATTTCGACCAATTTATTGATGTTTATCGCGCCGCTAACTTCTGGTGCTAGGCGAAACTTGTTACCGCCATATTCGAATGGCGTGCCCTCAGCGGTTTCATCAGCAAACTCTGCATCCAAAAAGCCCAGGCTTGTGGTAAAAGAAAGCGTGTCGCTATATTGGTAAGTGGCCATACCTTCAATACCCGACATGGTTGAATCACCTACAGTAACGGTAATAGATTGTAGGGTTTCTGCATCAGTGTACGACTGTTGGTAATCGCTATACTGATAGGTAAACACGGCACCGGTAAAGGTAAAGTTAGCACTTTGGTATTTCACGCCTACGTCGTAGCTGTCTACAATTTCCGCTTTTGTGACGGTTACGCCAGAAGCATCGGCATTCACCACGGGTGAACGACGGCCTTTTGCGTAGTTTGCGTAAAAATTCCAGTTATTGTTCATATCATAACTGACGGCTAAGCGCGGAAGAGTGTCGTCAAAATCACCTTCGCCTTCAAACACAAAGGTACCCGCATCTAAGGTGTAGGTGTTTTTGGTGTAACGTGTTTCATCAATGTACCGAATACCTGCTGTTACGTTGATGTTATCGGTAACAAAGTAAGAAACTTCAGCCACGTAAGAGTTAATGTCTAACTCGGCCTCAAAGATATACGGCCCCTGAATAATGGTATCGGGAAAAGCATCGTTAGAGATGGGCGTACCGTCAGCATTAAACAATGAACCCACTAAGATAGCACGCAGCGCTTCAATTTCTTCGAGTGAAGCATCAGTGGCAATATTTTGGTCAAGCGGAATATCAAAAGTGGCTTCAAGCTGCGCTTTAACCGCGTCAAACGTGCCGCGAACAAAAGGGTCGACCATAACATAGTAAGGCAATATAGAATCATCATGAGACGTAGATGCACCAATGAATCCAACAAGCTTGTCCCCAGAGTCATAAACCAAACGCACCGAGCCGCCGTTCAACGTGGCATCGTTATCAAAATATGCATCCTGAATGCGCAACGCTGAACCATCCGCATCGAACCCTTCGCTAACTTCAACGTCTTTATAATAGGCGTCGGCGTGTAGCGTAAGCATGTTATTGATGTCGTAGTTAATTGTGAGATCGTATGCTTGAAGTGTACGCTCGATACCCAGTTCACTACCCATGCTAAATTCAGCCGCAGTATAGGGGCTGGTATCACCGCCATTTGGCGCGATAGAACCAGACTTAAATGCAATGCCCGGTTGGTCGTTGTATTCCATAGAAGCACGAGCAATCACTTCAAGTTGCTCGTAAGTGGCTTTCCACGTACCTCGAACCGCTTGAACCGACACACCTTGCAAATCTTCACTGTTACAAGAAACACTGTTGCCAAGATGGTCAGTCATGTTCGCGTTACCATAGTAACTGTCGTCACTACATGCGTTATTTTCAACAATACCATCCATTTCACGATACAAACCCGCAATACGGAAACTGTGATTATCGTTAATTGGGCTGTTGAACATAAACTCAGCTTCTTTACCCGATTGCGTATCGTAGCCAAGCTGTACTTTCATTTCCTTTTCATCGGTAGGAAGTTGTGAGTGGATACTAATGGCACCATTTGCTGCCGCTACACCAAACAATGTAGGTTGCGGCCCTTTTAATACTTCTACTCGTGCAATGTCGTAAAGCGACACACTCGATACTGTTTTTTTGCTGATATCAAAGCCATCTTGATAGACAGAAATGCGAGGTGTACTGGATACGGATGAGGTGTCGTCGGTAACGCCACGTATGTTAAACGAAGGTAAACTCACCGCCTGTTCTTGTATTTGCACATTAGGCAACACCCGCGACAACTCATCAAGTTCCATGATGTTTGTACGCTCTAGAAACTCACTAGAAATAACGTCCATGGTGACAGGCACATCCATTACGGATTGCTCTCGCATCTGTGCAGTTACCGTAATTTCTTCAATGTATTCTTGTTCATCTTGCACTTCTTGCGCATAGGAAGGCGTGGCGAGCGCGCTTAAAACAGCGCTAGCCAATAGCGTTTTGCGGTACATGTGTCGTCCCTTATTTGTGTGTGTTGTTTTTAGTTTTTCGCGAATGCGAATTTATTTTTGTGAAGGCAATGAATCTAGAGGCGAATTGCGACCAATTAATGACCTGTGGGTGACAATTTTAAGGCAGTTTTGTGACGCACGGGCATCACCCACTCATTGAGTGATGCGGTACCGAAGAGAAAACCAGGGGTGATGAATAAGGTTAGGTTTAACTGTCTGTTGGACGTTTGGCTTCACGCACCGCTTTGGGGTGCATAAGCTTTTCAAGACGGGCTAAATAGGTGGCTATTTTTTGATGTTGCGTTTTATCATCGGTTACCGAGTGGTGTAGCCAATGATAAGCATCTTGATAATCGTATGGGCTGCCGTAGCCCTCTAAAAACAATTCCACTAATCGCATTTGCGCGGATAAATTTTTCAGCGCTGCGGCTTCTCTTAAATACACCACGGCTCTGCTTTTATCTTGCTGTACCAAGGTGCCTTTCGCGTAGTAGCGGCCTAGTTGTTCTAGTGCAGCAGGTAAGCCCTGATTGGCAGCATCTTCCATGTAACTAATGCCCCTGGCTGGCGCGGCATCGACACACACACCCCAAGCCAACATATCGCCCCAAAGAAACTGATACGCAGGCACTTTTAACACATCGGCTCTGGCTTCTATGTCTTGAACGAGCTGACAGCGGTCTGCCACTACTTTATCTAGGTGCGTGTTCTCATTAATCATTTTGATTAATGCATCTTGGCTATACAGCTGCACGGCAAGCACTTCTTCTAAGGTTTCACCTTCTCTGGCCAGCGCGGGCGCGTGTACCACCAGGCAAAATACCCCAAACAATGTTGATAGTGTAAATGGCTTCATAAGTTTGTAACTGTTGGTTGAACATACAATCGAGTTATCGGCAGCGTAAGATAATTCTTAACGCTGCATTTATACTAGTGACCGCCCTTTGAGGTACATAAAGCACCTTGAATGTGCCGGGCATGATCGGCCACATCGATACCTAAGTCGGTTAAATATCCCCCGTCTGGCTGAGTAATCATACCCTTAGCGTATAAGCGACTTGCTGCGTTTACCATGGATTGGCTTGCATCGTGGTGTATTTTCAACCCTTGCAATAAACTGTTAGTGGGAAATTTAAGAATGAGGTTTAGTTCATCCACCATATCTTGATTAAACGTGTTCATAGTTCTACCTCAGGCAAAAAGGTTATTATTTTATTTTTCGCATTTGCGGGATGAGAGCAAAAATATTGCCTACATCCTTGTGTCCATGAAGGGTTATATGACTATCAATTGCCCAGACTGTCCAGATCATTTTGTGTACCTTTACGTCGTGCCTTACATTAAAAAGCATTAACCGTCAGCGTTTATTGTGCTTACAGGTCGGACTTTACGGCGAAATAGTATATTCTTGCCTCTAACTTTAGTCTGCGGATACCCCCTGTTCAAATGAAGTACAAAGATTTACGTGACTTTATTCACCAGTTGGAAGCCAAAGGTGAACTTGTTCGCATTTCCAAAGAGATTGATACCGACTTGGAAATGACGGAAATCGCCGATAGAACCCTTCGTGCTGGCGGCCCGGCGTTACTGTTTGAAAACCCTAAAAACCATACCATGCCAGTGCTCGCCAATTTATTTGGCACACCTGAGCGGGTGGCCATGGGCATGGGTCAGAACTCGGTGGAGGCGCTGCGGGAAGTGGGTAAGCTTTTGGCGTACTTAAAAGAACCAGAGCCGCCAAAAGGATTAAAAGACCTTTGGCAAAAATTACCGGTGTTTAAACAAGTATTAAACATGCCAGCAAAAACGGTAAAAAAAGCCCCTTGCCAAGAGGTAGTGATAAGTGGCGAAGAGGTTGATTTAACCCAAATACCCGTTCAACGCTGTTGGCCGGGCGATGTAGCGCCTTTGGTTACTTGGGGTCTCACCGTCACACGAGGGCCCCACAAAAAACGTCAGAACTTGGGGATTTATCGCCAACAAGTTATTAGTAAAAACAAACTGATTATGCGCTGGCTATCGCATCGAGGCGGCGCACTGGATTTTCGTGAATGGTGTCAGACTCACCCTGGCGAACCCTATCCGGTGTCAGTTGCCCTTGGCGCCGACCCTGCCACGATATTAGGTGCTGTAACGCCAGTGCCAGATACCCTCTCGGAATATGCATTTGCAGGATTACTTCGAGGTGACAAAACAGAAGTTGTTAAGTCTATCAGCAACGATTTGCAAGTACCGGCTAGCGCCGAAATTGTTCTTGAAGGCTATATTGCACAAGATGAAACCGCTCCAGAGGGACCTTACGGTGACCATACCGGTTACTATAATGAAGTGGATGATTTCCCTGTTTTTACGGTAACGCATATCACCCACCGTAAAGATCCAATTTATCATTCTACCTACACAGGCCGTCCGCCCGATGAGCCAGCCATTCTTGGCGTGGCGCTTAATGAAGTGTTTGTTCCAATTTTACAAAAGCAGTTTCCTGAAATTGTCGACTTCTATTTACCCCCAGAGGGTTGCTCGTATCGCATGGCGGTGGTGACGATGAAAAAGCAATACCCTGGTCATGCTAAGCGGGTAATGATGGGCGTGTGGTCGTTTTTACGGCAGTTTATGTACACCAAATTTGTTATTGTGTGCGACGACGATGTCAACGCGCGGGATTGGAACGACGTTATTTGGGCCATCACTACACGAATGGACCCCGCTCGTGATACGGTAATGATAGAAAATACACCTATTGATTACCTCGACTTTGCGTCTCCTGTATCTGGGCTAGGCTCGAAAATGGGCATGGACGCAACCAATAAAATGCCCGGCGAAACGGACCGTGAGTGGGGTGAACCCATCGTTATGGACGAAGCGGTGAAAAAACGTGTAGATGATATCTGGGACGAACTTGGTATTATGAACGCTTCCTCGGTTAAACGTTAACAGCAAAGGTAAGAAGAGAATACATGTCACACATTAAATGTCAGGTTGCAAGCATTACGCCTTTAACCGACGTCGTAAAAAAAGTGGTGCTTACACCACCCGCTCCTTTAGATTTTCAAGCTGGCCAATATGCTATGGTGGTGATGGGTGAAAAAGATATGCGCCCGTTTTCCATTGCTAATGCAGCCTACGACAATGCGCGTATCGAATTACACATTGGTGCTGAAGCAGGTAATGCTTATGCAGGCGAAGTGCTCGCACGTATGGAAGCTGAAGGTGAAATTACCATTAGCGTGAATAATGGCGACGCCTTTTTACAGTCAAATGGGTTGCCTATGGTATTAATTGCCGGTGGCACAGGGTTCTCTTATACCTACTCTATTTTGCAGCAGCACTTACACAGTAACGATACCACGCCGATTACCCTGTACTGGGGAGGAAAGCATGCTAGCGATCTTTACCTGAGTGATGCATTAGAAGCATTAGCCAGCACACATTCACACTTTACGTTTGTGCCCGTGGTAGAGTTTGCCGAAGATAACTGGAAAGGCCGCACAGGCTGGGTGCATCACGCCGTCATGGCTGACCATGCCGACTTCGCCAATATTCAAGTGTATGTGGCAGGCCGCTTTGAGATGGCGAAAACCATTCGCGACGACTTAACCGCCCGCGGCCTTAAGTTAGAAAATCTTTTCGGTGATGCATTTGCTTTTATTTAAGTAAAGCATACCCGTTTGAATTGAGTTACCCCCTAATAAACAACGCCAACCGCAGCGTATTACTCGCTTCTGTTGGCGTTTTTACTTGTTCACTTCTTCCCCCCAGCCAACTGTAAAGATTACGTAAATATTTTCTACTTTTGCCCATTAAACCCTGCTAGTATCTTTTCTCTTTTGAATAATTAACGAACCAAAACAGTTATCTTAGGCATTTTTAGAGTCGCTTTATTAGTAGCAGGACGCACGCACAAAGACCTGTCATGAAAGGGCACTTCGTATGCTTTCTAGGGAATGAGAATGAAGTATAAAAATACGTTTTTAGCCGCTGGCATACTTGCCGCACTGGCAGGCTGCGGCGGTGGTAGCGACGGCGAGACGAATGTGCCACCTCCGGGAAATTCTGGTGACAATCCAACCAACCCTTCTTACGAATATGTTGTCAATGCTACCTACATGTCTAGCTGTGGATACATAACGCCACAAACCGATGCAATGGTGATTCGCCATGGCAGCGATGGCTCTGCTGTGGCTGTGTATGAAGCCGATGCAAACGGTGATATTGCTATTGATTATGAAGATGTAGCCACGTACACCATGCTAAATGTTGGCTACTGGAATGGGCAGCCTTACCCACGCATACACACCTACGTTGATGTTACCGCGGATAAACTTGTCGACCGTAGAATTGTTTCACAAGACTATGTTGATGACGGTACTTGCGATTGTGACACTGTCACCTTAGACATCAGTAGTGTGCCTGTGGCCTCGCCTGCTGCTAATGTAGTTTACTCAACCACTACCGCGAGAACTATTTACGAAGACCGTGATTTAGACGATTTCGTTGACGTTGAGGTATGTCGCCAAAACAACGAGGAATGGCCTGCCATTGCGCTAACCCTCACCAATTCAGAAGACGATGTACCGGAAGACTACTACACTGCCCTCATCACTAACTATACCTTTGATGAAACCCTAGTGGTGGACAATGCAGTACTTAGCAGAAAAGTTCCTATCAATGTGTCTAACCACAATGAAGACACTAACGGTAATCTGCGACTAGCAATTCGGGGGCGGGTAGACAATATCATCTACTATGCCGACAACATAAGTGGCTACGATCCCTCTGAACTTCCTACCAGCGTCCCCATGTTTGAAGAGCCTGGAGAAGCCACCACGGGCATTGATGTTTTCAATACCGAATATCAAGAGTTCTATGATTATGGTGAAGAAGTCAATATTACTTTTTACACAGGCGCTGAGGTAAGACTGCCTTCAACACATACCGCCACGGTAGATTTGCCAATGATGAGCTACAACCTGTTTGCTGAGCAGGCGATGTCTTTCTTTACCACCGAAAACTACGATTTTTCAGCATCAGGTGCTGACTCCGTAGAAATAGGTTTTTCAGCGCGAAATGCAGAGGATAATGTGGCCTTTTTCTTCACCTTGGTTACGCCGAACAAAGGGTCGCTAGATATTATTGATACCTTAGACGCAGACAATGTAGATTTCGCTCTTGATTTTGACTTCGACATGGACGAAGAGCTAAGCGGAAGTTACATGTTTATTCACACTAAGGATGTGATAAGCACAGATGATTATCTTGAATCCTTAGGAAGTGATGAAATGACTGCCTACGGTATTGTCTATTTTGATTTTTAGTTCAACACTGTAATTTAATAACCCGCCAAATGGCGTGAAGAAATGGCGTGAGAGTTTACTTTCACGCCATTTTTTATGCGCATGTGTTTATTGCCTGTTACATATGCGCCTTCCGCTATGCAATGTCTTTGCGCGAGTTGCCTGACTATTTTTATTAAATGCGACTGTACACATTGTTCCTTTTCGTCGTATTCAGTATGGTTAAAGTACACAAAGGAGAAAACAATGATAAAAAATATATCCTCTCGCCTAACTCGCCCTCGGCTGTTCACTATTTGCTTTTCCTCATTAGCGATTATGCTGATGCCATCACAAAGGGTTCACGGGGAAGAAAATACGCAGCAACGCGCCTTGTACGATATTGCCGAGGCTATCTCCCCGCAACGTATAGAGCAAGACATTACCACCTTGGTCAATTTTGGTACCCGCCACACGCTATCAGAGACAGAGTCAGATACCCGAGGTATAGGTGCTGCCCGCCGATGGATAAAAGCCGAGTTCGAAAAGATTTCCGCTGAGTGCGGAGGCTGCTTAGAGGTTTATTTTCAATCTGAGGTAATTAGCAACGAAAAGCGTATACCCGAGGCAACGGACGTCGTCAGTGTGATAGCCATTCAACGAGGCAGCACAGATCCCAGCCGTTACATGATTATGTCTGGCGACATTGATTCACGGGTATCTGATGTGATGGATTTCACCTCTGATTCTCCCGGTGCAAATGACAATGCCTCTGGCGTAGCGGGTACGTTAGAAGCTGCGCGAATACTGACTCAGTACACCTTTAACGGCAGTATAGTGTATGCCGCACTAGCCGGTGAAGAGCAAGGCTTATTTGGCGGGCGTATCATGGCTGAACACGCTAAGAAAGACGGCTGGCGAATTAAGGCTGTGCTCAACAACGATATGATTGGCAATATTGAAGGGGTTAATGGGGTTATAAATAATACAACCGCACGTATCTTTGCGGAAGGTACGCGAGTGACAGAAACCGAGGCCGAGGCACGTAGACGCCGCTTTAGCGGCGGAGAGGTAGATTCTCCAAGCCGCAATTTGGCCCGCTATATCGACAAGATTGCCGATCAGTATATTGAAAATTTAGACACCATGGTGATATACCGGCTAGACAGGTTTGGCCGTGGCGGCCACCATCGTCCGTTCAATGATCTCGGTTTTCCGGGTATTCGTATTATGGAGACTAACGAAAATTACACCCGTCAACACCAAGACTTACGTACCGAAGACGGTATTGCTTATGGCGATACCCTCGATGGTGTTAACTTTGACTATGCTGCTAAATTAACAGGGTTAAATGCCGTTTCATTGGCGGCGATGGCTTGGGCACCTAACCCACCAGCAAATGTGGAAATAACAGGCGCCGTTCAGCCCTCGACGACACTAAAATGGGAAGCATTAGATACACAACAGAACCCGCAACTAGCCGGCTATAAAATTTACTGGCGTCATACGGATGCTCCTCAATGGGAATTTTCTAAATTTGTTGGCAATGTCACACAAGCTACCCTCGACAATGTGGTGATTGATAATTACTTTTTCGGTGTCGCCAGTGTGAATAAAGAGGGTTTAGAAAGCCCTGTGGTATACCCAGGTCCAGCGGGCAGCTTTGGGTTATAGTGGTTTTTAACTACAGTTAATGCCAGCGGTACTAAAAATAGCAAACAATAAAGGCGGTAGTTAAAAATGGCTTTGGGTAAAAGTACAACCAAGAACGTAAAGCGCAGTATATTGTTAGGGTTATTTTTACTTAGCGCCAACGTAGGGGCAGAGGCACTTTCTCTTGCCGCCGCCCCCTTTGAAACCTACGTGGCCGATGACGGCGAACCCAGCCGAATTAATTCCTTACTTCACGAAGCTTTCGCCAAAATGGACGATACCCAAGTGGATCTTCAAATTATGCGCGAGGCTTTTTTAGGAAGTGCTGTACGCGCAAAACGCGTTGACGGTGAGTTTGCTTATATCGACTTGGGTGAAAAGCAGCAAGGTATCGTGCTTTCGCGCCCCTATTTACCACTTACCCTTTATGCTACTGGGAAAGGCCCGGAAGTAGAGAACGTGAAATTGTTTCCTCATTTAAAAGGTCACCGTGTAGCTATCGAAAATAGGTTTGCTAACACGCCCACCTTTCGGTTACTAAAAAACATCAAGTGGTCTCGCAATCCCTCCACTTACGATGCCTTTCGCCAACTGGCCGATGACAGAGCGCCCTTTTTAATCACCAGTAAATTGCTGATTGATGAGTTTAATTTACTCCTTGCCTCGGTAGATGAAGAGTTGTTGCGCTTTTCAGCAAAGCCATTGCTGACATCGGGGTTTCGTTTAGCGCTGCATAGCGATGTACCCAATGCCCAAGGCTTTCTCTCTACCTTTAATGCCGTCATAGATGCCATGCAGCAAGATGGAAGTTATAACCGCTTGTTGGGTATTCATTGGCTTCTAAAAGATGTGAACAATGACGGTGTGGCTGACTTTATCGCCAACAGCCGCATTACTACAGCGGCATCGCCTTTATCTACGGCCTATGCGTTAGACAATTCATTGCCTTCTGAGACTAGCCTGTTTATTGTGGATGGCGTGCAGTATGCTGATTTCGACCAAGCCAAACTATCATTAACCGCCCCTGTAACGCCTCGTGAAAGCTTGCTTGACCCAGAGCTATACGACCTCATGTTAAAGCGATGGTAAACGAGAGCATGATTATTTTTGATGACGTAGCGTTTTAATATCTTGAATTAAGTAATCCACCGAGGCCGCATTTAACCCATTATAAATTCCACGGATATGCTTGTTTTCATCTATAAGAAGCAAGCTTTCAGTGTGTAGAAAATCCTTATTCTTCTGTACATTGCCTAAATCTTCGCTGGCAAAATAAAAGGTTTTAGCAAGGCTGTAGATTTCCGCTTTATCACCCGTTAGCAAGTACCATTGCTGGTTGTTAATGCCATTCTTATTCGCATAAGCCTGCAAGATTTCCGTTGTGTCGGTAGTCGGGCGTATAGAGTGCTGAACAATTTTTACGTTTTCATCGTTGGCAAAAGTGTCTTGTACCTTGATAAGCTTAGAACGAATTGTGGGGCAAATGCCCGGGCAGGTACTAAAGAAAAAACCTGCCACATATACTTTTCCGTCTAAATCACTTTGAGTGATGGTATTACCGCTTTGGTCGGTGAAGCGAAATGCAGGTATCTTGTGGAAAGACGTTAAATCAACCTCTCCCTTCGACAGCCAATAAGGTGTAAATGCCCCATCTTGGTAATAAGGTAATTCTTCACTTAAGGCACCAGCGCTAAGCGTCGCCAGCTTGATTACGATAATAATCCACAGATATTTTTTCATCTTCTAACCCTACACAGTTATTTGATTTTCTTAGGCCAAAAATGCGCCCGTTTTTGTATTCAAAATTGCTAAACAACTTGCCATTTTTGCGCCAAGCTTGCTGCAATCCACTGGGTTGACCGGCAAGATAGTTAAAACGCTTAAATTTGTTTCCATTGCGGTACCATTGCCAGGCTTCACTTTCTGCTTTTCCGTTAACGAAAAAGGCTGCAGAGCGTTGATGACCATTAAACCACCAGCTTTCAGTAACGCCATGACGCACGCCCGCTTTGTAATGAGACAGGAAGGCCAGTTGGCCGCTTTCAAACCACTTTTGCACCACGCCATGACGTCGGCCGTCTTTAAATTCCTCGAGTGCCGCCATCTTGCCACTAGGGTAACGAGTGATCATTTCGCCACTAAAAGGAACATCATTGAGCATACGAAGCCCTTGATGGTTAGTCGCAAGTTCGGTGTTTAGTACAGGCGAATTAGGGCTAAACAAAGCATCGCCAACTACTGTAAAGCCACCAATCAACAACAAAAATGCGACACTTAGCACGTTAAGCATTGCGTCACCGCCTAATTGACACCGTTAGGCGTACCTTGGAAATTACCTGGAAAAATAAGGTAGTAATCGCCGTTGAGGTATTGCTCACCAGATATGTGATAGTGGTATTCGGCATCTTCAGCGTCAGAGCCGGTGAATTGAGTTATGGCGGTATGACCGTTAGATTCATCCAAGTTGGTGGGGTAATCGATACTTGAATAACAGCGTCGACCATAAATGAAAAAGCCATCAGACATAATGCCCACCAGACTATCATCATCGTATGAAATCGCCTCTGGCTCTAAATGATAGTGATAAGTTTGCGGGCCGGTATGCGCACCGTTTCTATCGAAACCTTGAATAACACCAAGAGACACATCACCGTTTCCTTCCGAGTCATTAAATATAGGTGCGCCGCTTGTGGCAATACCAATTGCGCCTAACGGCGTGGCCGATGAGGAACTCGCCAACGCTGGCTCTATGGGTACAGTTAATGTAAATACATTAATATAGTCTTCAATGTCACCTGGTGAACGCTGTTGGTCAAACAACTCAGGATCTTCCGGCTCGACATAAAGCCCGCTTTCGTTGCCTGAATCCCAGTATGAAGACGTATGATTAGGTTTACCATTGGCTTCAACTGTCACGTAGCAACCATCCGATGAAAGCACTGCAGTGACGTTAGGTGAGGTATTGAACTCTAAAAATATGGTGGGCAATGAAGTAACAGGGTTATCACAGGTTCCACTGTTGTCATCTGTGCCACTTGAGTCGTCGACTATAGAGACAGAGTCCACCGTATCTGTACTACTACCTCCTCCGCCACAAGCACTTAACAAAAGTACATTCGCGACCACCAGAGCACTTGCCTGCAAACCTTTCTTCACCATGATTATCTCACCTATTAACGACGTGTGACAAACAAGAGTACAGATGAAATGTGCAGAAACTGCACAGGAACAGCGAATTTATAAAGGCTTTTTAAAATCACGCCATCAACGTAAAAGATATTGAAAGACTGACAGTGGAAGGTAACTTCAACGCCTTTTACGGCAAGTAAGAGAACGTATATTCAAACATTTACGCCACAGGTTGCGATACTGATGCGACGCTATAGGTTTACTCATCCTACGTGCAAGATGAAGAAGATTCTTCGCGCGGGGATTTTTTACACTTTACCAAAGAAATGTAGTTCAAGGTTGCGCGATTTAAGGAAGGAATCATCACTTAGGATTTGATTAACTGTGTCGTCAAATTTTCTCTGCGGTACGCCTAATACGCTGACGGTAAAAACCCTCACGCTGAGTGAGCTTCACAGATATACCGCAGAAAAATCAACCTCTACAAACGGCACATTCTAAGATAAGAAGGAACGAATAAATGAAATCGATTGGTCACATTATCAAGGTAGCGATATTGAGCACCCTGATTGCAGCATGTGGTGGCGGTGGAGACAGCGGGAGTCGTGATTCGGGCTATTCAGGTAACAACGATGGTAATGACACCAACGTCCCCGCCGAGCCTTCTAGATTGGTATGGGACACTCAACTCCCTGTAGCTAGCTTCGCGTATTATTCATCGGTGGCGCTAAGTACCGACGAACAAACCTTATACGTGGGCACAGCTAAAAACGTACGAAACCCTTCTGCGGGTAACGATGTTGTCGCAGCCTATAACGTAGATGGCAGTATACTATGGCAACACTCGCTGCCAAACGGAGAGGAAGTTCGTTCAAGCCCCGTGGTGCATAACGATACTATTTATGTGCTCGTAGAGAAACGTACCGGTGAGTTCACTAAAGCCTATCGCGATCTCATTGCATTAAATTCTATCGGCGCACAGATTTGGCGTAAACGGGTGTCTACCTACCCAAATCAAACCGGTTCTGGACTATCCAAAGTTGTCGCCTATAACAATCAGATTATTTATACCGGGTTAGATATTTACGCATTTGATGCCGCTACTGGCGACGTGCTTTATGAGCGCTTATGTCATTGTAGCGAGCGACAATACAGATTTATGAACGGCGCGGTAAACCATAACGGGGAATTAGTGTTTTTTGATGAAGGCAAAGTGCTCAAGCTGAACTTAACTGACTATACCTTATTAGGTGAATTCAAAGACGCAGAAACATTCGAATATGATCTGGTCCTTTCCACACCAGCCATCGATTCAAATAACAATATTTACTTTGGCTCAGAAGCTGGCATCTTGTACAGCTTTGACGATAACTTAGCGTTGAGATGGCGCTTCGAATTAGGCACGCCTGATGTGATTGAGGCCCCACATATTCGCTCATCAGTGGCCATAGATGAATCCCGTTCTACCCTTTATTTTGGTACCAAAAGTAATGAAAACAGTGAGTTTTACGCCTTAGACATGAACGATAAAAGCGTTAAATGGCAAGTGGCTATTCCAGGGGATATCTACGTTTCACCCGCCATCGGCGACAATGGCAACGTCTACTTTGCCTCGGAAACCGATTACCTATACAGCTATAATCCCGCTGGCGAATTAGAGTGGCAGGTTGATTTAGAGGTAAATGTGACTTGGTCATCCCCCGCCATAGACAGTAACGGCATTTTGTATATTGGTGGGCTGTCTTCTTCTGATTTATCTGCTTCAGACGCCACGGGCAAACTCTTTGCGATACAAACCGATAGCACCGGACTGATGCCAAATACATGGTCTAAACTTCATAAGAACAATCAGAACACGGGTGCGGGTCAGTAATCTGCGTCTGCCCTAGGCTAATGTCAGCAGAGGTGCAAATTAAGTACAAAGCTAAGCACAAAGCCATTCAATAATGAATGGCTTTGTTACATCAAGGATTTCCATTTAACCACGCATATGGTCACCTGCCCCCTATGCGCACCCCAAATACACTTCAACCCGCTTTTGCTACAGCGAACATCCCAGCATAAACCGCAACTGAAAATAAAATTAACTTGATCTGGATCAATAAGCGGCATAAACTTTCAGTAATTTCTGAAACTTCATACAGGACAGTTCTTATGAAAATGACACCACTCATTACGTCTGCGGTGATGCACTTCGGTGAAATGGGAAGTCGCTGGGGATTTAACCGTACCGTGGGGCAAATTTTAGCGCTTATTGTGCTAAATGAAGAGCCCATTTCTGCCCAAGAAATTGCGGATGCCCTCAACATCTCGCGAGGTAACACCAGCATGGGACTAAAAGAGTTACAGTCGTGGCGATTGGTGAAGCAACATTTGGTGCCTGGCGAGCGAAAAGATTTTTTCATTCCCGCTGGCGATATTTGGACACTGGCGAATCGTGTGTTTGAAGAACGTCGCAAGCGAGAAATTGACCCCACGATGAGTTTGTTGAGGGACTTGCTGCTTGATGAAGCCGCGAATGAAAAAGAGGCGAACGCGCAACAAAAGTTGAACGAAATTCACGATTTACTCGAATCAATTACGGCATGGTCTGAAGAACTTCAGCACCTAGGGCCTGAGAAGTTAAACACGCTGATGAAGCTGGGATCTGGCGTGGGTCGTATGCTTGAGCTAAAGGACAAGTTATTACCGGGCAAAAACAGCGTTAACTAAGGGGGCTATCTGTGGATGCATTCTTGCTGTCTCGATTACAATTTGCGTTAAATATCAGTTTTCATATTCTGTTTCCTACCATCACCATGGCAATGGGCTGGTTTCTTTTCTATTTTAAATTACGTTCAAATACCTCAGGGCATCCCGTATGGATGCGTATGTACCGATTTTGGGTAAGGGTGTTTGCATTAAGCTTTGCGCTTGGTGTGGTGAGCGGCGTGACGATGTCGTTTCAATTTGGCACTAACTGGCCAGGATTTATGGAAAAAGTCGGCAATGTGGCAGGCCCTTTATTGGGTTATGAAGTCCTCACCGCCTTTTTCTTAGAAGCCACGTTTTTAGGTATTATGCTATTCGGCATACGCCGTGTGCCGAACTGGCTCCATACCGCCTCCACACTGATTGTGGCGTTAGGTACCACGACTTCCGCCTTTTGGATTCTGGCGCTGAACAGCTGGATGCAAACCCCGCAAGGCTTTGAAATGGTTGATGGCGTCGTGTATGCCACTAACTGGAAAGAGATTATTTTTAACCCTTCCTTTCCCTATCGATTTGTTCACATGATGTTGGCGTCTGGATTAACCGCAAGCTTTTTAATCGCCGGTTTGTCTGCCTATAGAATGTTAAAGGGCGACGATAAACTTGCACCTAAGTTAGCTCTTAAAACGGCCACTTATACTGCGGCAGTGCTTATTCCATTACAAATCTTTGCCGGTGACATGCACGGGCTAAATACGCTTGAGCACCAGCCCCAGAAAGTGGCCGCCATGGAAGGGTTGTGGGAGACCACCGAGGGTGCGCCTCTGCTCCTATTTGCTATTCCAGATGAAGAAAGCAGGGAAAATCACTTTGAAATACCCGTTCCTTACGGCGCTAGTCTTATTCTTACTCACGAATTACAGGGTGAAATCAAAGGGCTAAATGAGTTTAAAGGAGAACATCCCCCCGTGGCGCCAGTCTTCTTTGGCTTTAGAGTCATGGTAGGCATGGGCCTATTAATGCTCGCCGTGTCTTGGTTAGGTAGCCTTTATCATCTACGTAATAAAACCTTACCCACTTGGTTGAAGCGCACTTTTGCCGGTATGGCCTTTAGTGGCTGGATAGCCACCTTAGCAGGTTGGTATGTTACTGAAATTGGTCGCCAGCCCTATTTAGTGAGCGGCGTGCTTCGTACTCAAGATGCGGTAACTCAGTTACCCCCGGCAAACGTTGTGCTCTCGTTCTCCTTATACGCCATTATTTATACGGTTTTACTCTTTGCCTATATGGGAACGTTAATGTTGATGTGCCGTCGAGCAGTAGAAATTGAAGAAATATCTACTGAAGAAAGAGAAATGGCGAAAGCCGGAAAAATGTCCCCAGCAAATACATAAGGAGGCCACATGGTATTTGAAAATGTTTCTGCCGACGCCTTAGGTAATATTTATATTGGATTACTGGGTTTAGCGGTGCTGCTTTACGCCATTTTAGATGGCTACGATTTAGGGGTGGGCGTATTGCTTCCCCCTCGAAATGAAAAATTTAGAGATGACATGATTGCCTCCATTGGACCTTACTGGGACGCAAATGAAACCTGGTTGGTATTGGCGGTTGGGTTACTGCTTTTTGCGTTTCCTGAAGCACACAGCGAGGTACTGCAGAGCTTGTATCTACCGGCCACCTTTATGCTACTTGGCCTAATATTACGCGGTGTCTCTTTCGACTTTCGCGCAAAAGTGGTTCAGGTTAATAAACGTAAATGGGATTTAGCATTTAAGTACGGCTCTTTGCTAACCACCTTAGCGCAAGGTTATATGTTGGGGATATATGTAACTGGGCTACGCAGCGATTTATGGGCGCAGATGTTTGCTCTATTAGCGGCATTGGGTGTCACTGCTGCTTACGCGTTTATTGGCAGTTGTTGGTTAATTTTAAAAGCGGAAAATCAATTGCAAGAAAAGGCCTATTATTGGGCAAAACGCGGATTAGGTGTTTTATCTATAGGCATTGTCGCGGTGAGTATTGCGAACCTAACACTGCACGACGAAGTCAGGGAGCTATGGCTATCAGCGCCGTGGGGTTATGTGTTAATGGCCATTCCTGTCGCTTGTTTTGCACTGTTGTCTTTGTGCGGCATGCTACTGAAAAAACTTCCAGAGGCGAAAGGCAAAGGAGAATGGCTGCCGTTTTTCATCGCCCTCTTAGTCTTTGTTCTTTGCTTTAGTGCGTTTGGAATAAGTTACTACCCCTTTGTTATTCCGGGTAAACTGACCATTACAGACGCATTGAGTGACGCGAACTCCTTACGCTTTTTGCTTGTAGGCGTGGTGATTGTGGTACCTTGCATCTTAGCCTACACCGCTATGGTATATAAGATATTTTCAGGCAAGTCGGAAAAGCTCTCGTACTATTAATAAATAGCCTAAAGGCGCGTTTCCTCTTATATACTTTGCCTATATAGTAAGCATCACTAAAATGAAGTGGTGCTTACTCTTTTCACCATTTATCATTTTTGTTACGCGCTTTTGTGTGTGTGAAGATGCGATCTTTCATCAATTTTTGATCTTTTTCTCGTTCCAGCCATTACAAAATTTTAAGGATAAAGTGGAAACTTGCCTTAAATGTAAGCAAATTGTTACATGCATCTCATTTTTCACTCTATCCATAATAACTATTGACATCAAACTGTAATAATACTATCTTTTATTTGGGGCACTATTTATACAGAAGGAGCATAAAATGGTCAACGTTCTCCATCCGTTTTCTCGGTTCTTCAAGCGTGCACACCCCTATACAGTCGCTCATTATATTGGCCGTAAGAATGCACAGCGTATCTTAGGATGTAAAATCAAAAAGAAATCCAAGATTTTCGCGGAACAGCAAAGTGAAAACGAACATCATTAATTGATATGGGTCTCAGTTGAGACCCATTTTTTTTAGCTAAGTGAAGATGTGTCGGCTAAGGCATTGAGCTATTTGATTTAACTGTTACAACCACCAAGGTGCAGTGTAATTGACGTTTTCACTCGGTATCACATGGGTGAATGGTGGCGTAAAAGGTGCCCAAAAAACGTCTGCATAATCTTTATCGTGGATAACGAATTTACCCTGCTGCTGGTATTGTTTTAACAAGGTAGCGTAGGCTTCAATCGGCGTTAATGGGTTTGATTGTTGGAATATTACCTGCCCGCCAAATTTCTCATACAAGGCTTTCTCTCGTTGCCATTGCAACACTTGTTCTTTGGCTATTTCATTCGTGTCGGTGTCGGACAAAGCTTGTTCGGTGAAGTCGTTTTTAAAACGCGCTTTGAATTTGGCTACCAAGGCGGAATCTAGCGGGATGACATCTTGAGGAAAGAAGTCCCCTAATACACCCTCAATGACTTTTTTAGCGAGCACTTGCTTCTTCATCTCTTCAATGATGTCTGCATATTGCTTGGGGTAATTCTTTTTCGTTTCTGCTTTAACTTTATTTTCAATCGTTAAGTCATTGCTATAAATAGGGGAGCCTAGCAAGGTAGCAATGGGCGCTTCATCTGCGAAAGCGTTAATTATTGAACAAAGGTAAATAGCAACAACCCATCCACTCACCGTTTTCAGCTTACTTACTAATAGCCACATACGCATACATCCCTTTTCTTTGTGGTTTCCCGTGTTTCTACTCTATTCAGTGGCGAATGAATAAACATGACAATCTACTACTCAACAAGAATAATGTTAGTACATAGTGTTACTGCAATAGGATTAAACGTCAAAGAGAAAAGCGAGGCATTACGCTTAAAATAGAAAATAAGAGAGTGTGCTTGCCAGGTGCAAACAGTGGATGAAGTAAGGAAGAAAGAAAAACGGCGGTCTAATGACCGCCGTTTTTGAATTTCTTAGATGGCTTGCACGTTAGCAGCTTGAAGACCTTTTTGACCTTCTTCAACTTC
>CEVI01094192.1_pt1 | contig 26275 bp, 26 predicted proteins | sample 531471 | NCBI WGS metagenome assembly CEVI01 (sample SAMEA2623513, study PRJEB7988) | marine metagenome | isolation source: saline water (ENVO:00002010), including
CCAGCGGCTAGCTCACAAACGTCGAATTTCACGCAATCGAGAAGTTACACGCAGAATCAGGAACGTATCTTTACGCATAAAGTCGGTTCTACTACCGTCCACACGTATAAGCCTACGCGCCCGATTGCAAACCGTACTGAGTCTAGAACTGTTGCTGTTACAAATACAGGCTGGCAGTCAGTGAAGACCCATAGTCATGGTTCTTTCACGCCTACCGCGTCAACGCAGACCTCTGACTTTACGCAAACACGTCCGTATAAGCGTGACAGAAAACGCACTTGGTATTACAAAGTCGGTAGCACCGATGTTCGTAGTCCACGTGTTGAAACTGACACCATTAACGAGACGCAGTCGCGTACTGTAGATGTGAGTGTAAGTGGTTGGTCTTGGGATGGCAATAATTACGATACCGCATGGTCACCTGCTGCATATCGCCAGAAGTCTAACTACACGCAATCGAGAGCCTATAAGCGTAATCGTAAGCGTACATGGAGCTATGTGGCGTGGAGTAGTACTATCCATACCCGTGTGGAGCCAGATGTAGTGGTAACGCCACAGTCTCGTACTATTACGGTAACCAACACAGGTTGGGTTGACTCAGGTCGTGTTGATATCACAAGCTGGTCGCCAGCGGCTTCAAGCCAGACAAGCGACTTTACTCAGCAAAGAACGTATACGCAGAACAAGAAAATCACTTATACCCATAAGTCTGGTTCTACGACTCTTCTTTCTTTTACTGAGAACAGTAGTGACAGGGGAGTCTCTCAGTCACGCCGTGTAGATGTGTCGGCTTCAGGTTGGACATGGACATCAGGAGGATATGGTCACGGCTCGTACACACCTGCGTATGGAAATCAAACGAGTAACTACACGCAGACACGTCCGTATAAGCGCAACCGTACCCGTACATGGAACTATGTGGTAAGTGGAAGCTCTATCCATACACGTCCTGAGAATGGTGTGGCGAACTTGACGCAACCAAGAACGGTAACCGTAACAGGTTCAGGCTGGAAAGACTGGTTTAGGGACTCGCACACATCATACTCTCCAGCGTATGGCAATCAGACAAGTAACTACACCCAGACGCGCCATTATCGTCAGTGGAAGAAGTATACGTACACCCATAAAGTGGGTTCAACGACGGTACATACGCGTGATGTAGAAAGTTACGAGTCTTGGATTCCTGAAACAAGGACAGTGTCAGTAACATGGTCTGGTTGGTCTAATGGCTCACCAACGTATACCACGTGGACACCAGCGACTTCAACACGCTGGGAAGATGAGACATTTACGCAAACACGAACTAAGACAACGCCGCTATCGGGTAAGTATACCCATAAAGTTGGCTCGTCAACGGTTCATACGCGTAATGTAACTAGTGAAGCTCAAGTTAACGAGACGCAAAGTGCACGCGGTACGAAGAAGATTTACTCAGGTAGTCAGCAAACGTACTGTAGCGCATGGGTGAATAATGGTGGTATCCAGTATGGTACGTACTCACCGAGTTATTCAAGTCGAGGTTATAACACCAGTGACTATACGCAGTCTCGCACAAGGAAGCAGCCTCAGAAGCGTACCTGTTATGAGCGCCAGTACAATGACAAGTACAAGCGCTGGGATAAGAAGAGTTCAGATAGGACAGAAACGAAAACCGTTACGCTGTCTAATCAGTCTCGCACTATCTATGTAACAGAGAGTTCTTACGCAAACACTGGCGGTAAGTATGGCTACGGCACATGGACAACCTCTGGTGCGCCAGCGGGACAAGAGCGTCGTTCTTACAAGCAGAAGCAGCGTAGGACTATCTATCACAGAACGGGAAGTTCTAGTGGTACTGTTCAGTACAATAGGCCTCAAGAGAGAGTAATTACTGGCTATGAATATCGTAATGCTGGGCCTGAGTGTCGATATGATAGTGGCAACAGATATGAGACTCGAAGTGGCTATAGAGGTTTGCAATATACAATAAAGTGGGGGGGTACAATTATTAGGCAAACTACTTCTCAAAGCGGAACACCTAGTTACTCTAGTGGAGGGTATACTTACTCTAAAGGTGACTATGTAACCGTAACTAATGGAAACTCACTCTATAAAGTTTGTAGAGTGAAGAACTAAGGAGCTTTGAATAAAAAGGGTCGGAACTTTCCGACCCTTTTTTATTTTTACAGATTTTCAATAAGCAGTGTTATAATATAGTTAATGTATTTTATAAGGTGTATTGTATGAAAAAAAGAATTATTGTCGCATGCTTGTCGTTTATCTGTTCTGCACAAGTGATGGCAGATGCTAATGCATTAAAGGAAAATTGCGCTGAAATAACGCCGAGCAACTATGCGCAGTTTATGAAATCTGACGTTGCCAAAGCGGTTGAAAACCCCTTTGCTGGAGAAAGGGAAAATAAGTCATATTTTGAAGATCACTGTATGCTATTAACCCATAAGTCCAAGGCAACTCCTGAGTTGGGCGTAGAGAGCTTTGCAGGAAGTGAAAGGGTGCATAAAACGTATGAAAAATTTATAAGGGGTGAAGGAGACAAAGAATTTTCAAACATAACGATGGATTATGACCCAGAGTCAAATCAACTATTTACCTTCTTCAAATTCACAGACGGAGGTCATGGTCACAATGAATACAAAAAATTGTGGTCAAAAAATAAAATGCTTATGGCTCACTATGAGGATTTTATTTTCTTACATGAGTTAATGCATACTGACTCTGAAATTACTATGTCAAAAATACCTCGTAATGAAAAAGAGTCGATGATGGATATAGCTGCTGTCATTATGATTCAGTCATCCAAAGAATTATCTGCCAGCCAGACATACACGTTAATGAAGCAGTTGGATAGAGCAAGAAAGACTAAAATACCTACCTACAACCCCCGTAAGCGCTCAATGAGAAAAGAAATAGATCATGATCATCTAAATGAAGAAAATTTTGCGGAGTCGCTAAAATTTTTCAAAAAAATGAAAGAAAATGACATTAACCTTCGCGTAACCTCATTCCAAGAGGCGAGAGATTTAGCTCGCTCAATTGTTAATGATGGCTATGAGGTCGCTTACAAAAGCGTTAAGTCTCAAATAGAAAAACAACTCGCCCAAGAAAGATTAAGAGACAATAATAACGAAGAAGCGTCATTAGGTATGTAAATAAAAAGGGCATTGCAGAAGCAATGCCCTTTTCTAAGCAACTTTTGTGTTCTTGTATTTGCTGGCTATCAGCTCCCTCGTATCCTCTGATATTGCTCTTAGGGTCTTTTTTGATAGCGTTAAATTATTTTTTTTCGTTAATTCTCGGAGCTTTCTGACATCTTTATCTAATCCCGCTTTTTTTATTACACAGAAACGCGCTTCTTTTGTGAGTGATAAGTAGTTTTTCAAATATTCTTCTAGACTATGCTGCATAAATTAGTTAGATACTGTTAGTAAAAAGTTTTTAGATAATCTCTTGCTATAATACTCCACCTTTTTAGAGTATCGTTTGCCTGCTTGTTGGTATTTTACATTAGTAAGCAGGTTGCCTCTACCAACATTATAATGTTCAAGCGCACATTGAATATCATTTGGGCAATACTTATCCATGAGGAAAGTGACGATTTCTGAGCCGCACAAAATATTCCCCTTAAAACTATAGATGTCATGACCTTTTTTGTCGCAAAAATCACTCCAATACATAGGTCTTATTTGAGTAGAACCATATGCTCCCACCGACGACTCTGCAAACTCATTGAATGTCGACTCTGTCATTATTAATGAAGCTATTTTAATCTCAGACAGCCCCGTATTAATCTCCGCCTCAATAATGACAGGAGCATATTTTCGCGCTTTCCCTAATGGTATACTAAAAGCTCTACTTATCTGTTCCGAAAACAACTCTAGTTCTTGCTCGTATGTGAGCACTTTTCTATTTTTAAATTCATAGGGTATGGAGACGGGGTAAGGCTTATTTGGCTCCAAAACCTCTCCGTAGATTTCGTTATTGCTACCTGAATAAGAAAGGCCAAAGAGAATTACATTCAATACCACTAAAAAGGAAGCGCTTAAGATAAATTTGAGCATTATATACACCTAAAATAAATTACGTGAACATAATATCACAAATAACAGCAAAAGTAAATGAGCTGAGAAGATGTTCTCAGCTCTTTATATTAGTTTAGACCGCTTTTTTTGAATTTCTAAGAACTGTTATGCTGCCACTTGTGTCACTGATGACTTCATTTAAGGCGTTGTTCATCTCGCTACTTCTGCACAGCTCAAACATTTCGCTACTCACTTTAGCGCCGTATTGTCTTAATATCTTTACTGACGTAACATGATCAAATTCTATAGCCTTTTTGAGTGCTTCGTTGTCGTTATAACTCGCAGAAGCGCCCATTTCTAGCATGTATGTCATAATATCTGACTTGCCAAACTGAGCTGTATTGACCATGCACATATTAAGATTAGAAGGGCTTAACCCTTCTTCTAGCAGCACACGAGCATTTTCAAAATTGAAGCGCTCTAAAGCGGCATCAATAAAGTTTTCATCAGTATTTATAATTTGCATGCCATGCTCTATGCATGTTTTAAGTAGCTCAGCATTACCAAACTTAACCACTTTGATAGGCATGTCGTCACACTCATTAACAAACCAAGGGTTTAGCTCCACCAGCTCTTTTGCTGATGACATTTGCTTAAACCTTAAGAAGCGATCAAGGAGGTCGCTAATATTACTGAAACTCATGGCATTACCCTGAATTTCGTGAAGCAGCAACTGAACAACATTATCATGGTTGCCTTCAATAGCTTTCTTGACCGCTCTTTGAACACCCACCGTTCTATCTAGCCCATCCTCTTCATTCAAGAGGTAAATTACCATCTCTTCATGACCGAATCTTGCCGACTCTGATAGACTTGCTGTGTTTTGTGCATTAACGTCAGCGCCATGTTGACGTAGTAATTTATACTCATTCAACATGCCATAGCTGGCAACTTTTATAGCCGCAGTATCAAGCGCTAATTGTGGGATTTTAGTATTAAGCATTGCCTGAAAAGTTTTCGACATCTCAGTACCTTTGGTGGCTACTCGATAAAACAAATCCCATCGGTCCACATCAAAGTTGCCTGTTCTAGTGCCACTTTTGTAATCAACTTCGGTTCTTACACTAGGATCGAAGTCCGCTTCCGTTAGTGAAAAGTCAGCGCCATTTTCAACAAGGAACTCGCCGATATCATCATGGTAAAATCGAACTGCGCTTTTGATTGCTTCATTATTACGCGCATCTACCTTAGCTCCCTTACTATGAAGGTACTTAACTTCTCTAATATGTCCATATTGTGCCGCCTTTCTAAGAGACGCACTGTTGAAGCAGTCGGCAGGGACATTCAGAACCTCAATAAAGTACTGAAGCGCATTTAATTTTCCATGACGTGCTGCCCAACGCATAGAGCGTTCATTATCTTCCATAGTATTGAAAGATTGACTTGTCAATAGTTGAAGCGCTTCCATATGACCGAACCCACCTGCTCTCGATATAGCAGAGACATAATCATCATTGGTGAAACTGTTAACTTTCAGTTCTCTTTCAATACCTTCTAAATCATTTCTGCTCGCCGCACGAACAAGATTATGAATGTGGTTATTTCCATGAGATGATCTATGATTTGATGCGCCATGAGATGGTGCTGAAAAATTATGGGTTCTTGAATACATACCTAAAAATTCTCTTTTGTTGTGAGTGTTTAATATAACAATTAAAGAGGGTATTGTCAAGAAGCCAGCAAGCTTAGTTTACTTTAACTTTCTTTTAGTACGTCATTAATGACGGTTATAATATAATCAGACACCTTTTTTGAGTAAATAAGGCTAGTATGTGAATGATTGAATATCTTTTTAGATGTGGCATTAGCAATGATTGCCTCATCTACCGAGACAGTACCATCACTAAACATTAACGAAGACGAACGAAATACACGAGGAATAAGACGAACAACGCCGATATCTTTATATCCAGCAATACAGTGGATACTAACATCACCTTCCCATGCTACCGTCGCGTTTCTTACTAACCCCACGCTAGCCGCCTTTCCAAGGATCATACTCATGCCAACTCTATCTACCACTCTCGCAACCTCAGAGCCTTTGTGCGGCGTCCCGATAGTAATAATAGACCTTATATTGTTCATCACTCCTGTACCAAACACTTCTTTGGAAACAATGCCGCCTAAAGAATGACCGACTAAAATAACAGACTCGTAGTTGGAAGAAACTTTAGCCAGATCTATTGCTATTTTTTTTACATCTACTTTTAAGCTTTTGTATTCGTAATTATGAACGTCAAATCCAGCTTTTTTTATCCTCATACAAAGAGGAGTCATGACCATTCTCTTCATATAAAGTCCGTGTAGCACAATAACGAGCGTCTTATTCATCATACAATCAACTATCTAAAATAATGTTTAGCGCGTTTGCATCTTCGGCGTTAGAAATTATGTCTAAAATAGAAAGGTTTCTTAAAGAGATAATTGCATCAATATCTTTTTTCTCTCTAGCAGAAGATATAAGGGAGGCTAGGTCGCCATCCATAATGAGCTTTACACCTCTTGCCACGTCATTAGTATTGTTGGAGTTCAATAAATTGAACGGGTCGTTGTCAGGGTTAATGTCCAAGCCCTTTTCGTGCATCCACCTAAGTATGCAGAGGCGTTTTTTGGAAAGGGCAAGTTCAAGATACTCTTTCCATTTTAATGCGCAGTGATACTCATTCTTTGTGTAAAGAAAGTCAATCGCATCCCCGTCGTCATACTGTATGATCGTTTGGTAGGCGCAATCCCATACCTCAATTGATGATACTTCTTCATCAAAAGCGAGAGACAGGTAGTCAAACTTTTCTCCTGACGAAATATCTTTAAAGTAAAGAAGCTCCAGTAAGTTAATTTCTGCTGAATGCTTATCCCTCAATACAGAAATAAGATTTCCCGCGCCATCATAAGCGCATGCTGCTTTATTGTTAAAGAATGAACTAACAAAGCCTTTCTCAATAAGTAGCGGTCTCAGTAATGCCGATTTACCATCCATACAACCTAATACACGTCGAAGTCTATCCATGTCGTCGAGAAAAAGTATAGCTAGTAGACACCTCATATACATTTGCATTTGTGTCAGCTCATCACACTCTTTCTCAAAAGCAAACATTCCCGCGTTAATTTCAAGAAGGTGAGAAATATCATCCATACTTTGTAGAATCAAAGCTTGCGGATTAATATCGTTAACAAGTCGGAATGTATTTTCTCTCATAATAGATGATTGCTTTAAATAAATTTAAAAAATCATAATATGTCAGAATTATAAATTGTCAACAAAAATGCTATATTTCTGCTAACTTGTTCATAAGGTATGCTTGGTGAGAGTCTTTGTTTGATAGGGTCATCAGGGTGAAAGGGTCAAATCCTCCCCACAAAAGTATGTCTATCTGTTCTTTTCTTGTAACTAGGGGCATAATTAGCTCTATACCTTCTGCCTCTGCTTTTGCAACCAATGCATACTTAGCAATATGGGGCGATGTTTTCGCTGCTAGCTTTAAGAAAGAGTCAGTGCTCATATCTTCATTATCGGTCAATAAATTAAGTGCATAGCGCTGTAACTCTTGCTTCTTGTCTTTTAAGATCAAACAGTCCGTTGCCTGTAGCTTTGCTTTACTCCTTACTCCCTTTTTAAGCCACTCTTCGCTTGGCTTAAAGACAGCAAGCAACGCCTTAGGAATTCGTTCAACAACATAATTAGAGACTTCCGAGCGAGGCGTATCAAGACAAGCCTTAGCAATGGACAATATGAAGGATTTTTTCCGAGCAGGATTTTTCGATAAAACTTTAAGCAAGAATAGTAAGGCATTTGGATTATTGCTTTTTACAATGTCTTCAGACAGAGTTTCGACAGCCTTATATATTTCCTTAATGAGTACTGACTTATAACCCCCTAGAGCTTTATCTCCCCATATTGTTTTAGCTTTCTGGTGATTTTGCGGTATGTTTTCAGCGATCCTTTGAAAAGGCTCTAGGCCCAAGCCTCTTTTTGCCCACACCTTAATAGCCGCTTTGCTTGGCTTTACACCCCATTCCATAAGCGCTCTTGCCCAATACCACATTCTCTCTGACAGTAGTCGACCTAATAGATCGTCACACTGGTAATGAGCATTGTCACGAATATCTTCGTAAGAAAAATTAGCTATTAAATACTTTATTCCTTTTTCATTAACAAATTTTATTCTTAAAGCCGCTTTAATTAGCGATATGGCATCAGTCGGCGCAATTCTATTTGCCTCTATATGCTGCTCACAGGCAACACCTACCAACTCAGGCATTCTACATACTAATGACAGCCAATTTTCAGGTTTATTCTTTATGAAGGGAGAGAAGTAAGGTTTTCTCATAAGAAAAAGCGAGACTTTGTATTTTCTTTTTTCTAGAGCCTCCCAGAATAGCTTGTATGCGTCATCTAGTAACTCGACAGGCATTTCCTGCTCGGCTAAAAGAAGTGTCTGGTGATTGTCGGTTTGAAATGCTTTTTCAATATCTAACATTAATAACTAGACTCTAGAAGTTTTAAGCCTACACAAATGTGTAGGCTAAGGCATAGGGGTCGCCCAAAAGAAGGTAAGAGGTCAACCTTCTTTTTTAATTATACCATCTATTAATTATTATTCCAGACTTAATCTAGCCTAGATTCTAGTTTTATTTGTAAATGATTAGCTATTTCTGATGGAGTACCTGCGCCCATCGCTGCCATGGTTATAGCCATCATCGCTTTTTCTATGTCTATGGCTTCATTAGTCTTTAACTCTAGCGTTAACTTTCGTTGTGATTGATAGCTTTTAGCAATGTCGAGAATTGGCTGAGCAAAGCCCTTTAAAGTTTCATCTGCCTTCATCTTACCAGCAAGCTTATTTAACTCTTTGACAACTTCTTTCTCACTATCAACATGAGACAGTACGTCGAATAATTCATTCAAGATAGCCTTTGTATGCGTCGTGGAGAACGATATTCCAAACTCTTCGACTTTCATATCCTTTAGCATTTCAGGCATGTCATTGAGCTGCTTGTCGCCACCAGCAGTGGGAATCCCATTTACACCCACTAAGACTTCTAGTTCGCCTAAATTCTCTATATGGGTGCTATTGCTATATTCGTACTCACCTAGGTCAGTTATGAATACGCCTTTTGAGTTTGAGGAAAACTCAATATCGCCATCTTCGCCTGCAAAATATGAATAAACTTTCATAGCCATATCATCGGTGAGTTTACTCTTTCTCACATTAATTTTGCCGCCTTCGATGTTCGTTATGGCTAGCTTAGGTATGCTCTCAAAGTAATTGCTGATATCTGAGAAGTCCTCTGTGTCGACGGGTGTAGTAATGACTTTTTTTACAGTTACCTCAAAGCCTTTTTCAATGCTGTAATAGGAGATATTCTCAACGGTAACGAGATCATCAAATACATCGTAATGAATCTCGCCATGAGTAATTGATAGTGTAGGATCTTTCTTTTTCTCTTCATTCGAGAACTCAACGATCTTTTCGGCAACTTTTTTCCCTACGTACTTATCTAGCGCATAGGGAGTTGCGCCTGCTAAAACAACACAAACAAAAAATAATCCAATTAATACTTTCATGATATATAGACCTTAAAAATTTTGGATATTCTATGTGAAATTAAGTTATTTGTGAAGAAGCATGTTTTACATCAGAAGGGGAGAGGTAAAAGTCTGTCTCTTCAGGCTTATGACCTCCCTCTACGTATTCTCTTATCTGCTGCTTGCCTTCTTCACTAAGTCCTAGTAGTCTCAGTCCGCATTGATAAATGTTATTTGAAAGAGAAACAAATCGACACTCCGCAATACATCGTATTTTAGTCTGTTTTCCTTGAACAACAGCAGTGAGTTGTAGCGTTATTCGCTCACCTCTATCTAATTTATAAGCGGATGCAATGGAAACACCAGACTCTGAGACGTCTATGGTATGGGACTTAAATCCTTTTCCACTTTTTAACTGTACAATGACCGACCAGTTCGCTCGGCGACGACGATGCTGACGTCTATCATGGTGCGATAACATTACGTTTTCCTTTTCGTTGTGATTATTATCCTTTAGTATATAAATGAAGTATTAAAAGTCAATTTTTGAGGACAGTATATGAAAAGACCATCAGTAAGTTTTTTGCTTGGTATGATAGCTATGCTGGCAATGCTATTAGTGGGCGATGCGCTCACAGATAATGAAGATAGGGACTTTAACGCTCTTTACAGTGCCTTTTCAAAAAGTTACGAAGTGCAGCAAGACATGCTAGATAATAGAGCTGCAATAATGTCTGTAATTCAATCGGAGGGGCTTTCCCTGAGCGAAAAGAAGGTTAGGCTGGATGAGCTATGGACGGTTAATAATACATTGATGTTATCGCATATGATAATGTTAATCGAAACGAATGACACGCTTTCTCCTCTCTACCAAATAAACAGCAGTCAGGGTAAAGAAACAATCAGTCTCTGGGCCGAGAGGTCAAAACAAAAGAGCAAAAAAGTGGACATTATTAAATAGTTCGATAAAATATATTCAACAACAATTACGGAAAATTTATTTCATGTTAGAAGTCTTTATAGTCATGCTAGGCATCCTAGCAATCTCAATGCTTGCTCAAGAGCGCCTCAATATACCGTTGCCTTTTTCATTGCTTTCGCTTGCTTTGGCAGTAACGTTGACAGGCGTAGTTGATTTGCACTCAAACTCTGCGGAGGTTAGCGCACTAGTGTTAGCCGTGCTCCCTTTGTTAATTGCAGGTGATACCATCAGTGTTAAATTACGCGACTTTAAAAAGCACTGGTTTAGGTTCTTCTATTTAGCATGTATTTCAGTTGCATTGAGCGTCGTCGCGGCTTTATCAATTCATAAATTTATCTTGCCCGAATATGGACTTTCATATTTGGCTTTAGCTTTGCTTTATATTCCAGCAACAGCAACCGACCCTGTCGCAGTAAGCGCAGCCATGGGCGGTAACAAAGATATTCCTCGTGATTTAAAAATTTGCGCTGAGTCTGAGTCATTGCTTAACGATTTATTTGCCCTGATCTTCTTCTCAATCTGCGTTTCGCTATTAACATTTGAGAGTCAAGGCGATGTAGCAGGGCAGATTACGCCTTTGGCTTTAGATGTTTTGCTTATGATTGGCATCCCTATTGTTATCGGCGGAATTGTTGGTTTAGTAGGTATTGGGCTGCTTTCATTGACAAAAAATCCCGTCATTGAAACCATTATTATCTTGTTAGCAGCGTATTTGTCGTTTTATGGTGCAGAGCATTACCACGCATCAGGTATATTGGCGATTGTTGTGAGTATCGTAATGACCTTTGATTTTATTGATCTGATGATTAGAAAAGACAAAGGTATCATTGATGGTGCAACGAAATCCCACTCATTTGGGTTGCTGAAAGAGGCTATTGTTCACAAAAACAATCTTGAGAGTGTGATTAATTACATTAAAGCATTCGGCATGCTTGCCGTGACAGCTATATTTATCGCTATGGTAACCATGCTGAATTGGACAGCGTTATTCGAGCACAGCAAGGCCATTGTCATGATCTTCCTTTCTACTACCGTTATACGTTTTTTCATGATGGCGAAATTTGTTGGCATGACTAATATGATAGCGCGTCTAGAAAGTATGAAGTCGAGCTGGATACCTGTAATGGGTTTTGCAGGCGTTAAAGGTGGATTGAGTATTGTTATGATCTCCGTTTACTTGCCTGACAGCTTTGAGCATAAAGCATTATTTGAAACCATTATTTCAGGCGTTATTTTACTTTCAACGCTCACTTACCCTTTGGCTCTTCAAGTAACAATTAGGTTATTGAAAAAGAAACTATAAAACGATATTTGTTGACTTAATTGCCTTGAGTGCTATAGTTATCCAACTTATTTTCGATGTATTATATTACCAACAACTGGAGACAGTCATATGTTTAGCGACCAAAAACGTCAAGAATTGACAAAAACCATGCAGCAAGCAGAAGATCAAATGAAACAAGATACGCTTGCGCGTGCAGAGAAGACAGCCAAGATGCAAACTTTGTATGCATCAATGAAAGAGGCTGACTTTCAGATTAAAGACGACGAAGCCTTCAATACTGATTTTGAAAATGCGTCATTATCAGGCGTAAAAAACAGTGAAAAAGCGTTAAATAGCAACATTGCTCGCCTTATCAATCTATTAGATGGCACGACTAATCAACTAGGCAGTGAGTTTTCTACAATGCGTGAAAACACGATGTCGGAAAAGTTCGTGGGTTTCTTTAGCAAAAGCAAAGCAAATGAAATGCGTTCAGAACGTATTCAATCTGCGAGTATTCAAGAGAACCTTGCCGATCTAATCACTCAGTCAAATGGCATTACCGTTCTTTTGCAAGGTCAGCGTGATGAGCTTGAAGATCAACTAGAAGTTGGTCAACAGAACCTTAAAGAAATTGTTGAAGCTCGTGCTGAAGTTGTCAAAGAACTTGAAGATGTCAAAGCAAGCATGCGAGAAGCGTCTGAGACTCTTATCACTTTAGAAGAGCAGCGCGATGGTGCGGAAACACCAGCAGAACGAACGGAAGTTGAAAGCAAGCTTCAAGAAGCGAATAAGACATATAACGAATTCAAAGACCAAGAGGCCATCTTGCTTAACCAGAGCATGACAATGGAGCGTTATATCAACCTGAACAAGTCTAACGTCGACTCACTATCAAATCAGTTGACCAACCAAAAAGTACTTATTCAAAAGCTTAAAACTGACACTGAACAGCGCCAAGTGCTATATGCTTCACTGGAAACTTCACTTAAGACAGCCGAGCAACAAGAAACGGCTCACCATATCAACCAAGTTGGTGTGGAAACTGATCAGAAAGTTCAAGAAATCCATGCGGCAATCGGCGCTAGCACGAATAACGCGCTAGCAGAGATGATGGAAGGTCATAAAGGCCAAATGCAAGCTACGCAAGATATTATGGAGCGTAAGCAACGCGCAGACCAAATCTTCTTTGACCGCTTCGGTAAAGTTGACGAAGAGCACTCTTCTGCTAACTACTAAATTCTAAATCTAAGAAGGGGGCTTGGCCCCCTTTGAACAACAAAAAAGACATCTTTATGGATTACATCACACTGAATGACCGAGAGTCGGTTGTTCGATATCTGTCAAGGCTTAAGCACGCCATTAAAATCAGCAAGCATGTTGCTTCGTGCCAAGTTAACCACTTGTCAGGAAGTGACGAAGGGGATGCGTTTTTAGAGCTAGCAATTGATATGCTTTACAATTCAGTATCAGCGATGCAATTAAAATATGCGTACACTGGCATTGTAGACAAAGTGCCTTCTAATTTTTCATTTCATCCCGATGGATCTGGTTTTCCTGTGGGGTCAACCTTTCGTGAGTTAGAGCTGGATTTAAAAGACGGTTTCAAAAACTATAACCTTGCGGCTCTACCACCAGCAGAATTGCTGAAGAAACGTTTAGTGAATGCCGCTATGGAAGAGAAGCGTATATGCAGAAAGACACAGTTTGAGATATCAATCTCATCCTATGCAGAGCAGCTCCAAAATGTTCCATGCCTGTTCTTTAAGCCTAAATTAGAATTTTTCTGCATAGACGAAGAACAGCATATATACCGATTAATAGGTACTTGCTTTGACTCTGTCATGTGCGTGCCTGCCATGTACAGTTTAGACTTCAAGTGGATGGGGTTAAACGCGGTAGTACATGAATGTAATGGTCCAATAGTCAGCGAGTTTTCTTCGTTAATGTCTAGCCGTTACAAGCTGCTGACAATCGCACAAAAGATTGACGAGCAGTTCGAAAATATCTTGCCTATTAAGTTGGACAGGGTGTTTATGGGACCAGTCTATATGGACGGTCTTACCCAGCACGGTTCATCTGTGCGAGAACTGATGACTGCTGATATTGATGATATTCATAAATACATCTATTGCTGGACCATGGAGTCGTTAGTCTCTAATGGCGTGATAGACGTTTCATCAGGCGTATTTAGTAGCAGAAAGCAATCATCATATGACTTGGACATGCTTAATCCCAAGACCTTTGAGGCAGGTGTTACACATAGCGAACAGTCTATTGTTTTGCCTTACGAACTTTATCAAATATTAGCCGACAACCCTGATAACAAACTCAACAAATACAAAAAGTATGTTGTTGAGAAGCAGGGACATGTATTAGTTTTTTAAGAGAGTATGAACGTGGAAAAGAATTTAATTGAAATCAAAAAAGAAGACCTGCTTGCAAACTTAAAGCATGCATACAATGCATTAAAATCATCTACATATCGCAATACGCTAAAAACGCGTGAAGCGCTAAATGCGGGAATGAGGCGAACAGCGTCATCATATGTCGGCTCTGGCGGTCAGGAAACATCAACAAGCTTTAGCTTTGAAGATACTATTTTAGGTCTGGATGCAGAAAATCCTTTAGCAACAGACGCTCAGCATCACGTACTTAGCGTGCTTCAGCGTGCTATCTCAGTAGCAGCCTACGTTTCTGACTCCTATGAAAAGCTAACGCCTCTTGCTCGTTTAAAAGAAGAAAATCGCGCAGGCATGTTAACAGGCCAAGATAAGACTACATATCAAGAGCTTCGCAAGACACAAGCCTATTTTGCAGTATTTACCCTTGCCAACTTCGTACAAGCTAAAATCGGCGATGTGCAAGATCAGCAAGGCGCTGAATTCAAAGGGAACATGGTAATTAAAGACACAATGTCTTTGACTACTCAATTTTTGTATGAACTGCATACAATCGTTGAGGCGCGTAACCCTGATGATGAAAGCCTACAAGGTATCGTAAAAAGCTATGCATTAAGCTTTATTGATGAAATGCGTTCTTTTGAAGGCTCGCTTACTAACGTAGATATTATCCATGGTTCTCAGTACCGCACAGACCTTTGGGAGTTTGAGATTTCAGGCTTTGAGCTTTCATCTGAACAACGCTCAGCAAACTTAACCATGACATTTAAAGAGCCACATGAAGTCATTGGTAACCGTATTGCAAAGTATCAAATGAAAAAGCTTGCAAAAATGATGATGTGCTACGACTTTAAAGCGCAAAAGAACCCTTTTAACGAATTAGGTGGATTCATTTTTACGTTTATGGGTGACGGAAATCCCGGTACGGGCAAAACCACACTGATTCAAATGCTATGTGGCCTACTGAATGATTACTGCCAAAATGCAGGTTACACGTTCTATTATGAAAACTTTAGCGTTGATCAAATTGACTCTTATCAAGGAAAGTCAGGACAAAACGCGAAGCAGTTCATTCGCAACGTTATGAATCCGAAAGTAATTGGCTTCGGCACAATCGACGACATCGACCAAATTGCAGGTAAGCGAGGTGACAGCAAGTCATCTGGCGGTCAGCAAGAAGTAACAGCGGTTCTCATGGAAAGCTTTGCTGGAGCAAATACGGTAGTGCGTGGAAACTGTACATTTGGAATGTTCAGTAACTACCCTGAGAATGTTGATGACGCACTTCGTCAACGCGCAGGTGCACGTTACCTCATTGATGGCCCTAAAACGGCAGAAGACTTTACAGACCTTTTAGCGCTTCTTCTTCAAACACGTTCTGAAATCGATGTAGGTAACGCTGAGTTATTTGCTACGCAGCAAATTGAAGGTCAAATTCAAAAAACATATGATCAGTACAATGTGCCTGAAACGCCAGAGCTTAAGGCCGTATTTGACAAAGTGATGGAAGAGCGTGGCGAGATCAAGACATTTGAAGATTTCGGTTACTACTTAGGAAAGATTCAGGAAGCAGAGCCGCGCTTCACAGGTCGCGCAATTAAGAACATTGCAGATGCTGCTAAAACCCGCGCTATGGATGTTGATTTGCCTGATGAGTGGTTTGAAGATACAAGCATTTTCCTAGACAAGCCATATGACGAGAAGCTTGCGATGGTTAAGGAGTTTGCGCAGCCTGTGACGCCAGAAATGTTACTACAGGAAACACATCGTTACGCAGATAGCGAATTCCGTTATTCAGCGAACTCTGACGAAGCGGCGATTAGCCAAATGGTTCGCGATCACGAGCTTCGATTAGAAGCTAATAAGCGTGTACAAACAGCCTAATTTAGAAAAGGGGGCGGGGAGACCCGCCTGATAAAAACTATGGTTCATTCTGTATTTGACAATATCTATTTTGAGTATGGTGACTTATACCTAGTTAAGTCGCCATCGCTTGTTGAGCGTTATAAAAAAGCGCTATTAAAACTTACAGGGATGGAAACCTCACTAAGTGAATTTCACATAGATTGCACAGGGTTTTCTCCAGAAGTTGCTAAAGAGCTAGGCAATGAGGACTACCTAGATGCTCATGGTATGAATAAGAAATTTATTCTTATCACTATGGAGCAAACTGAGAAGGATATTGTATCTACTCATTTTTCCAGCACAATGTTTACGCTAAAACGTTTCTATCTAGAGAACTACAAAGCGCTCGCCTCTTTAACGGCGAGAGATGCTGTGATAGGCGAACTAGACAATAAACAGTTTAAGGCAAGTCGAGCCATTGATGTTATTAAGAGCAATACCATCTATATCAACGTTGACACTGCTAACGATCTTTTGAAAAAGACAGAGCAATGCATGGATAAAGTGGACTCAGTAATCAATGGTGATAAATGGGATGACGACGAATGTCTCAACGAGATTATTGAACTTTCAAATGACTGTGGAAGTCTTTTGAAAAATGAAGGTCTCCCACGCCAGTTTACTTACCAAAGACATCATTATTATACAGCCCTCTTTGGTGGTATGTATGTCTTTGATGATGATGACGGGACTGTTGTTATTGTCGAAGATACGTTTTTCAACGCCGAAGAGCATGGCCTTGATCCTTCCTCTATTATCTTTATCAATGAAGAAAAACGCGTCTTTAAGTTCTTAAAGAAAAAAGGATGGATAAATCCAATACCATTTGAAGATCTAAAACTAAGAACTGAACAACTAGAGCTAAAGCAACTTCACAGCGTGCTTGACACCTATATAAAGCGGAGTGATGTAAAGCGATTCCCTTACATGGATGAACAAGCGGTTAAAAAGTTTATTTACGATAACTACGAAGAACTGCCTAGTGACTTTTACATTCTTGAGCGTCTTGTGAATTCTCTTGCTAACAATGATACAAGCTTACTAGAGAATAGTGACTACCGTTGGCAAACGCATGAAGTTGCCCCTGAGCTTAGCAACAAGCTTTATGCCTTGTTAAGCCACCTTATGGGCGCATTCTCGACATATAGTTACTTCAGATTATTTGTCTATAATAGGAAGCGCTTCGAGGAGCGTTATAATAAATGGTCGCCTGCGAAGCAAGATTACATTAAAACATATTTATTCGATGGCTCTGAGATACTTAATGTGCTGCGCTCGAAGCAGCAAGTAGACCTTGGGGTATAATATGAACTTAAAATCTTTAATGATTGCAGGGGTAGCCACCCTTGCAATTACCCTTTCAGGTTGTCAGCCTGATTTTACAGACTATATTGCAATGGATAAATCAGGTGAGTCATTTTCATGCACTGATCTTCTATCAAGATACGAGTCTGAACACGGCAATTTACGCTATATGTATGGTGTATTAAAGCTAGAAAGAAAAGGACAGCATTACTTTAAGCAGTGTCGCGAAGCCCTTGATGAAAGGCATCGCAACAACTGTACTAGTCTGTTGAGAGATGAAAGTGTGTTCATGGGTAACGAAATTTCTGATGTGAATAGAAAATTCTGTTCAGATGTAATTGCCGAAGCAAGAGCAAATAAGATTAGAGAAATTCGCGACAGCGGAAAAGTGCTTTACTCTGATGATTTTGACAAAGTAATTTCAAAAGGATTTATTCAGGAAAAAGGAAACTTAAAGCAATACAGGGTTGCAGAAATCGTATCTATAACCGCACCTGAGCCAATACTTGATAATTACTTTTATCGTGTTCACGTCAGCTTTAGCTCTCAAGATACGCTTACATTTATTCTTAACAGCAAAGAGACTGCCTTAAAGTATATTGATTATATAAAAAGCAGTTCGTAGAAGAGAAAAATAAGTAGTTTTATTTTATTTTAAGGGGTATTTAAAAGTGAGTGATAATATGCGAGATGAAGATATGGGAGCGCTAGCGGGTTTTGGATACCTGATCATGTGTTCAGCTATTTTTGCATTTTTTTTCTGTGTCTATATGGCGGGTAAAGGCAATAACCTCAATAATTACATAGCCATGGATATGTCGGGTGAGATCATAGATTGTGACGATTTATTGAAAAATAAAAGCTTTAACTTTAATGGTGAGTTAGTAACGGTAACAGAACTTGAACGTTCAAATGTGCATAATTTCTCCCAGTGCAGAGAAGGGCTTGATAAAAAGCATGCAAGTCGATGTGAACATACAGTGATGAGTATATTTTCTAGAGGTTATGTAACAGATCTTGATGAGAAGTCCATGACAGCGAACAAGAAGTATTGTGAAAAGCAATTTTCACCTTATTTAGATAAGCGCATAGTGTATAATCATTTAGATGCCTTCGCCTCTGACTCTCTGCTGGAAGTCAAGCATAGAGGAGAATACTACAACATTAATGGTATAATAAAGGTTAAAAAGGCAGAAGAGGTATTCATTAAAGGGCTTTATCGTGTTGTCATTTACTTTGAGGAAGCGGCTACTTCCATGTATTTCGATGATACGGAAGAGGCAGGCAAGTTCATTGAAGCATTAAATGAAAAGTTAACGGGCTAACTCTATCTTAATATTTACAAAGCACCTTGCGTTAATGCAAGGTGTTAGCAAGTAATAAAGTCTCATACCAAATATTAAAATATTACAATTATTAATATAGATTCATACTGCCCGAACGCTTCCTATTTGACGCGTTGCGAGAAATGTAAGTCGTGGGGTGATGAGAGGATTAGTTAATTCAGGCTTTTTCCCTACTTGTGACATTCCATTAGACAAGTCGTGGTGGGAGTATAGCGAAAGATCATCCCATTAACTAAACAGGAAACAAATAAGATAAACGGGGTTAAAATATGCCGAGTACAACAATCGTTTGGTCAGGTGAAAATCAAATCGAAATGTCGAAATTTATCGGTCATGAAAATTTCTGGCATAAAAATGATGAATTGCTGATTGAGCAAGATGACACCAAAATAACTCTGAAGAAAGGTGACACTCTAGTCAAAGCAAACGGAAAAGTTTATTTACCTTTGTCTAAAACGTTTCATAAAGGCGAGGCATGTTCTTACGAAGATGAACTTTCAAAAGCTTTAGAAATAATTAGGCGAAGAATAAATGAAAGACTTTATTTCCCTTCAGGTGACAAAACTGAATCCTTGAATGCGCTATCGTATTTAGAGTTTTGGACGACACCACTCCAAAACTCAGCAGAAGCTTTAGGATTTGATGACTACTTAGGTGCGTTTATTAGAACGTCGTTTGACACAGAGCAATGTGAAAAATCGTGGAAAATAGGTTTTCTGAAAGCTCACAAGGTCGATAGTGATCGTCATGAGATAAGTATTAAGCATGCTGAAAAACTACAGGCTGAGTAGAAAGACCACAAACACAATGGCAATAGAACTATACGTTTATGATGCAGAGTGGAACTTACTGGCATCAAAAGCAAATGGTAAATGAATAGAAAGTGATAATAGGTAATCGTCATGATAACAGCAGCAACAAACATTATATTGAAATGTTCCGATGACACGCTGGAAGGGATAGCAGAACGTTCTTTGGCTGAACTCCAAGCTAGAAAAAATACAAAACAGCTAGAGAAAATGAAGAGACTTATAGGCCACCTTCTGGGTGAGTTAGAACACGATTTAGCTTAATAGGAATAAGCATGTACAAAAAGATGGCAAAAAACATTTTTAAGAAAGAGATCACTTCGGATTATTTTATTCTACTGGTTACGTCATGGTATTTGGTCTGCGCTATGGTTGGAGCGTTTACTTCCTATTCGTTTTTAAGCTTTACTTCTTTTCTTCTGGTAACATTTATTCCTTTTTATTTTGCACCTAATTTGATGATGCATTGTGTAATTGAAGCTGGAGGTTCAAACATAAATGGCTTACGAGCGAAAAAGTTTTTACGCATTATCTGCGGATTTTTAGGTTCACTTGCCCTGATACTGCTAAAAACTGTCAGTATCAATTTATCTGCCTGAAATTTAATAGCCAAAGGTGACCTTATAAAAGCGATGAAATTTAATGGCGCTTTTGGCTTCTTAAAAAAGGGCTGCTAGGTAGCTCAGTATGAATTTTTCCGTCCTACACAAGGTATTTTCTTTCATTTCACTCCTATACTTACTTCAATCCGCCTCTTTTATGCATATCCCTTACGGTATCCTCAAGTCGCTTAACGCTGAATTCTTCAGGCTGAAGAGGTGCGTTGCTTGTCACAGTTAAGCGTGACCATTTTGGTCGTGGCAGTCTTAACTTTCTTTTTCTGCTAAACATACTTCCCCATAGCCCGTTTATTGCCATGGGAATGACAGGCACAGGATTGCGTTCCAAAATATGAGCGATGCCTTGCTTAAACTCATCAACCTCACCATCTGACGTTAACTTTCCTTCAGGGAAAATACAAACGACTTCACCATTAGATAAGTACTTCGATATTTTATTAAATGCCTCATCGAAAACAACAGGGTTGTCTTTTTTGCTAGCAATAGGTATCGCTCCAACTGCCCTAAAAAATGAATTTAGAATGGGAATGCGGTAGATAGGTTCAAACATGACAAACTTAACAGGGCGATGGACTGCTCCAAACACCACCAGCGCATCCATAAAGCTGACATGATTTGATGCCACAATGCATGCACCTTCATTTGGTATGTGATTAAAGTTATTGTATTTAATTCTGTACAGTGTGTGGGACATTAACCATGAGCAAAAACGTAGGAAGAACTCTGGTACAACTTTATAGATGTAAATTGCAACGATAGCATTGAACGTTGCAACACAATAAAAGAAGTAGGTGAAGTTTCCTTCAAATATCGCATGCATTGCCATTCCAGCGACAGCGCTTAAGACCATGAATGCAGCATTTAACATGTTGTTTGATGCGATGACTGTAGGTAGTGCCTTTTCATCTGTACGCGTCTGTACAACTGCATATAAGGGGACCGTATAAAGGCCACCACATAGACCAATGGCGAAAAGTGAGAGTAGGGCGGTAATCAACTCACCTTCATAAGCGGCGTAGATAGCCGCCAAGGTGTTTTCAATATCAGTAACACCCATTGCGTGCATGTTGCCTATTGACCACGCAAAGACTGCCGAGCCTAATGTAATACCTATTGATCCTAGAGGTACTATACCAAGCTCTATACGCCCCTGAGAGAGTTTTTCGCAAAGTAGCGAGCCGACGCCAATACCTACGGAAAATATCGCCAGAAATAGCGTTACAGCAATGCTTCCAGTATTAATGTACTTTGCTACGACAGGTATCTGTGCCAGAAATATAGCTCCAACAAACCAAAACCAACTGATCGCCAGAACAGACTTAGAAACAGAAGGCCTTTGCTTCTTAGTTTCTTTGTAGAGAGAGGCTGTGCCTCTAAAGATATTAAAATTTATTTTTTGCTCATTCCCTAGGCTAGGGGCTGGTGGTATTTCTCGACTTACAAAATAACCTACAATGGCAAGAAATAGAACAAGAAGGGATGCAGCGACCTCGCCATTGGCGAGCATAATAATAGTGCCGCCTACAATAGTTCCAAGCAATATGGCTAGAAATGTGCCCATCTCCACCAGCGCATTAGCTCCTAGTAGCTCATTTTTCTGAAGGTGTTGAGGCATGATGCTATATTTAGCGGGGCCAAAGAATGCACTGGTACACCCCATTAAGAATAAGGCCACAATCAAAACATATTGATTGACTAGCAAGAAGCCTGTTGTAGCTATCACCATAGCGCCTATTTCTGCCATCTTGCACCACCTTATGACGGCTGCTTTGTCATACGCTTCGGCTATTTGGCCTGCCATTGAGGAAAATAGGAAGAAAGGCAAAATAAATATTCCCGCAGCAATATTAACCCAGAATGCGCCATTCTCGATGCCCACTTTAAATATCAATAAGACAACTAACGCTTGTTTAAATATATTGTCATTTGCCGCCCCCAATAGCTGAGTCACAAAAAAGGGCAAAAACTTTTTCTTGCCTAGAAGATTAAATTGACTGCTCATAAATCACCGCCTTATAAAGATGATGTATTTTAGTATTGTCACGCGGTTAAATCAAAAATAAGTTGTCTCACGGGTGGTTCTTGATATACTCAAGTTTCAACAATATGGAGAATTATATTATGAGCAATACCACATCAGCGGACATCCTTTCGTTTAACGAACGTACTGATACAACACGCAAAACGGACATCAAAAGAGGCTTTTATTCATTCATTAATAGCCTTAAAGAGATTGTTGACAGTTTTTGTGATAAAACGTTTTTTAGGGCAGGTGTTTCAGCCTTAGTTCTGACTGTTTCTATTTTGTCTTTAATCTTTGGCATTGGTAGTAGCTTTCTATCTATTACCTTGCTTTTGGTATCTCTGCCTTCGCTTGCGATATCAGGCTACCTGTGGCTTACAGCCAGTTCTTTTCGCGACATATTTGAACATCAAGCTGAACTTTCTGAATTATATTCAGAATACAGGAGTCAGAGAGGTGAGGACTCATCGAAAAAGACAAATCCAGATGACAAGATGAAGCTTTTTGATAAAGCATTTCTTTTCGCTAAGTTCATTGCCTTCGCCAAGTCCTCAGTCGATCTGTCTAAAGATATTGGCGGAATTCTTTTTTCAGGCTTACGTTTGTTTAGTCCGTTGGGTATCTTTATTTATGGCGTCTCATTCGTTCTACAAGTAGCAATGTACGGCTTAATCATTCTGTGGGCCTTCTTCCTGCTTGGTTAGGATAATGCTCTAGTAAGTGATGCTTGGGTGAGATGTTACAAAAGTAAGGCAAAAAAAATGCGCTAATTTAAATTAGCGCATTTTTTTGCAAGCAGGTATGAATACTTAGATGTATTCACGAGCGATGAGGTTGGCTTCTTTTCCGTTGAAAAGCCCCTTATAATTTGCACTTAGGTGGCTCATGATATCCTTCATTGTGCTTAGTTCTTCTTTCTCAATAACAGCACGGATTTGATCGACTGTCATTTGCTCTAAAATGAACTCTGAAAGGATCTTATTTTCTTCAACAAGTACATCGCTTTCTTTAATTGCTAATGTCTCTTTGTTTGAAGAAACAAACTTTTTAGCTACGTTAGAGATTAGCGTATCATCAATACCATCACCGTTTCGCTTCGAGATGTTTTCAACCTCACCAAGCAATGTTGTTAGGATAGAGCGTTTAACTTTATTGTCTTTAGCCGCCGCTTGACGGTCCTTCTTTAGCTTCTCTAAGAGCATGCTAATCTCCTTTCGATTTATCGTTATATGGCACGGGCAGGGAGATTTGAACTCCCACTCTTCGATTTAGAAGATCGATGCCTTATCCAGTTTGGCTATACCCGCATTAAGTTGGAGCAGATAACGAGGTTCGAACTCGTGACCCTCGCCTTGGAAGGGCGATGCTCTACCAACTGAGCTACATCTGCGTAATCTGTATAAAATTGGAGCGGACAAAGGGACTTGAACCCTTGACCTCAACCTTGGCAAGGTTGCGCTCTACCAACTGAGCTATATCCGCAAAATATTTAGTGCGGAGCGGACGGGACTTGAACCCGCGACCTCCCGCGTGACAGGCGGATATTCTAACCAACTGAACTACCGCTCCGCACTAAACACTTCGTTTAGTCTTTATTGAAAAACTCATCATACGTAGGATGACCAACGTTTAGAGCTATATCGTTTAATGCATCGACAATATTGTCTAGACAATGCATAGCAAAATTATAATCACTAACACTCATAGTACTCTTCTCCAATGCTTATGGCGGAGCGGACGGGGTTTGAACCCGCGACCTCCCGCGTGACAGGCGGATATTCTAACCAACTGAACTACCGCTCCGCCATAAACACCTTGGTGTCCGCTACCCGAATCGAACGGGTGACCACTGGGCTTCAACCAGCCGCTCTACCTACTGAGCTAAGCGGACAATCTAGGGTATTGTTTTGCAATTTCTGGGTGCTTCTTTTCAACTTCAGCAATTTTTTTAACGTCAATGCCAAAATGCTGTGCTGGTGTCATACCATTACTAAATAATGCATCGACGATTTCATTTACACTTTTTTGTAAACGTTTCATCATTACTCTCCTAAAAGTGGTCGGTGAGACAGGATTTGAACCTGTGACCCCTTGTACCCAAAACAAGTGCGCTACCAAGCTGCGCCACTCACCGATAATATAATATTACAAAAAATTGGAGCATTGAGGCGGATTCGAACCGCCGTTCACGGATTTGCAATCCGCTGCTTAACCACTCAGCCATCAACGCTTGGCGCGGGAGGATGGATTCGAACCACCGACACACGGTTTTGGAGACCGCCGTTCTACCAACTGAACTACACCCACATTAAAAATTGGCTGGGGTGGCAAGACTCGAACTTGCGAATGTCGGGATCAAAACCCGATGCCTTAACCAACTTGGCGACACCCCATCAAACTAAAAAACACTTAGTGGCTCCAACTGGACTCGAACCAGTGAGACCCGATTATGAGTCGGACATTTTAACCAACTAAATTATAGAGCCGCTAAGCATTCTTTAATATCTTCAAAGAACATGTGTTCCCTGAGTTGATGGTTACCATTATACATCTGCAAAAATATAAGTCAACAACTTTTTTAGATTTTTTTTAATTAAATCAACAACTTGAGAGTAAATCATAGGGGCGTCCTACTTAATTAAAAGCATTAAAAAACCCCTTGTAGGCAAGCCTAAAAGGGGTTCTTCCTGTAGGCTTGCATTTTAAAAGTGCAAGCCTCTGAATAAAGAGTCTAGCACTCAGGCACGAAAAAATCGCCCTGCCATATACATGGCTGGGGTCTTTGTTGCCCTTGAGTGATAGAAAAAGTATTCATGTTAAATCTCGTTTTCTCTTTTTGAAAATTACCCCTATATATTAACGTTGATAATAAAACTGTCAACATAATTCTGTTTTTATTTATTAGCTCAGCTTTATTTGTTATCATACAGCCTTCTGTATAATAAAAAGGAGTATTTATATGGCTATTGTTATGTTTGGTCTATTTATACTAGGATTGAAATTATACTTTTCGGAATCTGATATAAAAGGAGATAAGTAAATGTCTATTTATGCTATTGGTTTTGGTGTAATGATGCTATTAATTCAGGCGTATTCTGCTTCACAAAAAGATATAAAGAAAAAGGTGTCATTAGTGTCTGCTATATTAATGTCTGTTTTTTGGTTTATCACAGCGCCCTTGTATATTGTCGCCAAAACACACAAAGGTGGTGTCAGCAACGCCATTAAGAAACTTTTTAATCTTCCTATTGCGTAATGATTATGAGAGTAATAAATCTGCTTGGGGCAACTATATTGGTCGGGCTTTGCGGTTGTCAAAGCACTCTCCTCAATAGTCCAATCCCTACTGAAGCCGTCAATAATAAGGTAGTTATTAGCGTGCCTTCGGTTAATGGCACACTTTCAGAAGACTACCTCTATGCTCAAAAGCCTCTTAATGCTGACTTTATCGCCCTCCCTTTCCTTTTTGATGGTGATGTTGTTCTCAAAGATGGGTTTGATATAGCCACTTTGCGTAACAAGAGGTTTATTAGTAATGAAGGTGGGGAGTATACGTTACAAGATACTTTCATGATTGATATGGATGAAGGGAATATATCATCTATTAATGGATCGTTAGAGTTTCAAGGACTAAAGCAGAGCCTCTTAGTAAAAGTTCTTCCACTTAAAGGGAGCGAGGGGCTACCGAGGTACTTGGTGGTCAGGAACATGATAGAAAAAGAAGATGGAGGTTCGATATTGATAATCGAAGATCCTGTAACCATGAAAATCCATGGCTTCATAGAGTCGGCGATAATAGATTATCGTTTTTAATGCCTGAATCCCTCGTAAGGTTAGGGCTTACGGCACAATTCGTAAAAATGAAAAAGCCCATTGTTCTATATCTATTGGAAACATTGACATCCTCCCCCACCTAATTCGGTGGGGGATTCCCATTACTTGGGCGCACGCTAAATTACTTTAGGTGCAAGTTCCTGATTCATTAAGCGGCTAACGCCGACTCTCCACAGGCT
>CEVI01226281.1_pt1 | contig 26234 bp, 23 predicted proteins | sample 531471 | NCBI WGS metagenome assembly CEVI01 (sample SAMEA2623513, study PRJEB7988) | marine metagenome | isolation source: saline water (ENVO:00002010), including
TCACGACTTGAAGAGTGTCTTATCACAACTGAAACAACCGAATCTGACTGTTTTGCGAAACCGCGCTATACCATTCACGAATGTGAGTCTGTTAAAGACGTTCAAGAATATGAATGCAAAGAAGAGTACGAAGTGACCACCACAGGATCACCAAACCCAAGCTACGATTGTCCTACAAGATTCAATGGAAACCAAGATGTCTTTATTCTTGGAACATCACATAGAAATTTATGTACATCTCCATATGACGGCACGATGTATCAAATTGTGTGGTTTACCTGCGATGGACGCGTCATATTACATACCCCATATTCTGAAGAGTGCAGCACATCCCAAGGCGACGAACTATCTCTTGATTGGAGAGTAAATGGCACGTACACCCTAGAAGCATCTATAGGTGATGACGATGGAGCTGAACTCATCATCTCTGATGGCTCATCACCTGGTTACAAAAAACTATGTACTGACGAAAATTGCGTCGAAAAGAAGATTACAGATTGGTTCGCAGACGGAGACTCGCAAATTACAGTTTCAGTTACAAATACGTGCGAAACAATGGGCTTTGAAAACTAGATGAAAGTTCACACCTAAGTAAAAAAGATATTGCATTACAACGGTCTTAGCAGTAATAATCAATAACTGAGTAAGGCATTGTAATGCAGTCGGCTAGTGGCAAAAAGTCAAATCGTCTAAAACAGAATTCTAAATATTCTTGAAAGCATGTGTTATGAAAACCCATCTTTTGTCTTATACTTGTTAGTATTAGACATTTTGTATTGGTGAGCATATAGTAGTCATATGGTTACAGCAAGCAATTCAATCGACTAGCTAAAAAACAATTTCAATGTCGGAAACAATCACATATGTTTAGCCGTGATAACGTTAGCAACGGGCTGCGCGGATAATGACCTGTTGGAGTGATTGCGTCCAAGGGAATCCCTGGACACCGACACCCATTTTAAAGTTTGCCCGTAAGGGCTTTTTTTGACAATAAAGTTTGCCCATATGATAAAAGCTACTCCATTATTCCCTGGATACACTGACCTCAAAGACCTTAGGTTAAGTGATTACCCAAACCTAAATGAATTCATCAAAACTTCGCCTGAATGGTTCCATCAAAACTGGACATGGGCATCAAACTTTCTCGAATACATTGGTCGTAATAAATCGACGCACACATATGTTAGATTTAGAAATGAAATTGAACGGTTCTTACTATGGACTACGCTGTTTCATGAAAAACCCATAGACCAATATCGAAAGTCCGACATTCTTGAGTATATTGATTTTTGTGTTGATCCCCCTTTAAACTGGATTGGCGATTCACCTTATGATCGCTTTCTACATCGTGGTGGAGAGTTCGTCACTAACCCCAAATGGCGACCTTTCATACAACGTGCTAAGAAAGCCGCCACAGACAAAATTATCGACAAAAAGAAGTACAAACCGTCACATGAGACGATTATGTCTTACTTTGTCGCACTGTCGAGCTTCTACGGCCATCTGGTAGACGAAGACATATGTATGGGCAATCCGGTAGCTCCTGCCAAGAAAGACTGCCGACATCTCATAAAAGGTGTTAAAAAGCGCACCTTCGATAGACTAACAGATGATCAATGGCGATATGTTGTAAGAGCTGCTGAAGAACTTACTGACGATGATGAAAAATACGAACGAAGCCTATTCATTGTTATTACTATGAAAGCACTATTTCTTCGCATTTCTGAACTTGCTGATAATGAACTAAGAACGCCAGCGATGAGTCACTTTTGGTGTGACCACGACAACAACTGGTGGTTTGAAGCACTTGGCAAAGGTCGCAAGGAACGCCAGGTCACTGTACCTGAAAGTTATATCCCTTACCTAAAAAGATACCGTCAGTGGCGAGGATTAACCCCCCTACCCAATTCTGGCGATCACACCATTCTAGTGGAAAAGTTTAAAGGAAAAGGCGGATTGACAACGCGACAGCTCTCTAGACTTATACAAGAAGTTTTCGATAAGGCTTACCAAATAATGCTGATCGAACGAAGTGAAGATGAAGCCAGAAAGCTCCAAGAAGCCACAACTCACTTCCTTCGGCACACGGGAGCTAGCCAAGAAATTGAACGTGGACGTCCACTAAAGGATACCTCGGAAGATCTTGGACACGCCAACATGGCGACAACAGACTCCATCTATTCACAAACGGAATTAAAAAAACGAGCCGAGAGTGGGAAAAATCGAGGCATATAAAAAGAGTTAAAATCTATTCAGCCCCATTCTATGGGGCTGATTCACCGACCAGCCACTACATGAACATGTTTTAGAGGCTATTCCACTATTCAATGCTTACTATTCTCACGCTTTGCATAGACAAATAGTACAATTAAAACTACTGCTAGGATCGAATAACCAATTACATCATAGTAATCGCTCATAATTTACCTCCCTTGAGTCTTTTATAAGTATACTACAAATAGGCAAAATAATAAAGAAGGCACCCGAGGGTGCCTGAATTCAACTATGTTTTTTTCCATAAGCTATTAAGCCAATGATGGTAATCAGTAAAACACTAAAACCTACTGTAGCAAAGATGCTCATTTTTCGCCCTCCCTCTTATCTGTACCTTTGGTTAAAACCAAACCTCCCACCCAAGACAAAATGCCGAGCATCAATGCTATAAGAGCATTAAACGAATCGACAGTCTCCGGCTTCAGGACAAGTGCAGCTGCGCCAGCAATAGTCAATGCTGTACCAACTTTCCTCAAATCCTCCGCTATTGCTTTGGTTTTTTCGGTCATGATACCTCCTTAATTTGTGACCTCACTGCATATATATGCTCTAACCTCGACAACCAACCATTGAACACTCCTAAAAACAATCAAAAAGGACGCATCGTGCTCCACAAGGCATTAGTTCCACAGTAATATGACTTAAGATGTTCACCAAAATGCTTTTTCGAAAGCCGACTAGTAACCGACTTAAGTACATTTAACAAGCTCGCTGGTGCTATTGAAAGATGCAGACTGAATAGCGTATGAACATGATCAGCCTCGCCATGAAATTATTTCAGACCACAGTCGTTTTACAACCAATGTAGCGACTTCTATACTGCGTATAGCAAGAAGAGTTCGCCAAGGGGGACATCTTGTTGACGCAAAAACTGTACGTAGACGCTTCGAGAGAAGCAAGGCTAACTTCGAGGAGGTTTTTAAACCAATTGTTAACATGTCGATACTAGTTGAGTCACTAGAAGATGTCTTTAATATTATAGGGGTGAAGAAAAATGATTTCTGATATTGAAGCGAAGCGTATAGAGAGAATCGCTGAAGAAGCTTGTATAGATGCTGCAAGAGATGTAAACGCGATGGCTGCACTTTTCGGCACTGACGTAATTATAGAGGTTGATGGAAAGCCAATAGCGGTTCAACCATCAGATGTTGATTTAAAGATCGCTTAAATTAACGCTCCTATAGGAGCGTTTTTTAATTATAAAAAGTCATACTTCCATAATAAATAAGTTATATTAAGTGTCTTTTTATGTCGGGTATAAGCTCAGAAGATGGAATAATATGATTTTCGCTACCTGTTGACAGATAGTTTGAAAATAACGAATCAGGAACCACAACCACCCCACCTCTCTCGCCAATCTCCGACACTTTAGTAGCACTTAAATCGTCCACATTACAAACTACCTGGTAAATCCTAAGAATTCCATGCTTCCGTAGTTCTTCTCTACTAGGTACAATTTGCTTCCATCGCTCCCTCAGTGTTCTCTTTAAGCTAAAACCTAATATACTTCCGCTTTCAAGCCTTATAGCATTATCTAACTCTAATATAGGCGTGATGTTAAATGACCTACCAACGCTATTTAGACTATGCCTTTTAAGAAGCCACTTTAAAGAGGACTCTAAATCATTGCCTGCTCTTTGTTTTCGCAACTGCCCTAAGCGGCGTTCAAACTCCTGCATAGCCACACCTAGCAATAGATGAAATTCAGTATTAACTGAACTTTTTTTTAGTCTATCGCACAAGCTATACACCATCTTCTGAGAAATTTTAGACTCAAGTTCCATACAAGCTTCTATAGATAAGCGATCCCACACTAAAAAGAAATCATCGATCACATTGCTATCAGGAAACTTTTCGGACATTTTCTTGCCTGTAGCCTCACATACTTCAAAGCCAGACACCTCAAGTAATAACTCGTTAGTCAATGGTAAAATACAATCAACAATAAATAGAGCTATATCTTTTTCAAAATCCGATTCGACTAACGAACCAAAATCAAGAAAAAATCTCTCGGCACACTTAAATACCTTAGTACCCTGCCTAAAGTTTCTTAGCACAAAACCACTACACGCGGATAAACTCTTCCCTTCAGAGAGTGATGAACCAAGCGCAAGTACAGCTTTCCGATTGCGAGCTATTGACCCATAGTCTTTTGAAGCTAACGCTCTCAGCAATACTACTGGCATATACTTTTTATAATGAATAGTTGCGTCCAAGATTAGATATTTATCTTGAACTTACAGAAAACGAGTTTTTTGAAGAAAACATGGTTATGCTTACGAACATAAGTTCATAACCGAAGTTTGCGTTCTATAAAATATTTAATATGGAGTGGGCATTAACTCTTGAATACTACATTAGGGTATCCTTTTAATAGTAAAATATTATGACCAGTAATTTCTATTACTGGTCACAAGGTTATTAAAGAAAAGGTTCTAAAATAGCCCACCTTCGCTAAGACATCTTATGGTGACAGAAGTTTGACTTTTTTTACTTTATATTTGTATTAAATTCACGTAAATAACTAGCGGCAAGCCTTAATAGTCGTGGGTCATCCTTAGCCAAACCAAGAGCGCGATTACAGTTATGACATAATAATCTTCGCACATTCCCTGTCTTGTGACAGTGATCTACAGCAAGCCGCTCTTTACCGAATTTGCTTATTATCATGCCGACTGAATTACAGATAAAGCATCTACCCTTTTGCTCCTCCTTCATTTTATTGAATTGACTTTCTGAAATTCCATACACTCTTAGATAATACGCATTCCTTCCTTTGCATTTATTAGAGCAATATTTCTGAGCAGGAGTTTGAGGTCTAAAGCTCTTTTCACAAGAGTCACTTGAACAATACTTCACCTTCTTGAAGTATTCTCCATCATATTTTTTGACCTTCCTTTCAGGATCAACAAACCCAACATCTCGACAACCTTTACAACAATAAGATTGATTACCGTTATGAGGAACAAACTCTCTACTACAACTCCTATTTTTACACACTCTAGGTACTGAGTCTTTTAATCTTGAACCATAAGCAGACGCTACTGACTTACAAGCTGTGCAACAATATTTATGCCTTTTGCTCTTTCTTATAAAGACCACATTGCATTCTGGTGAAGCGCATTCAATACTAACAAATTCAACGAGTCCTCTTTTCTTTGCATTTGTTAAGCTATTCCTGATTTTTTTCCTCTCAGACCTACAAATCTCTCCACAATATAGTGATGTTGAAGAGCGGGGAACAAAAACATTGCAGCAACCTTCTAAAGCGCATACCTTCTTTTTGTAAGTCATAATGAGCCTCGCTTAAAGCTATGCAATTCAAGATAGTCTGCGGCATTATCTAAGATATCAGAATTGTCTTGTAGTAACCCGAGCATCAGATTGCACCTCGTACACAACAACTTTCGAACTAAGCCTGTTGCGTGGCAATGATCAACCACTAGACTATTACTGTCGCCATCAATATTGCCGCAATTGCCACATATGAAACACATTTCTCTCTGGGCTTCTAACATGCCCATATATTCATCTTCAGAAATTCCATATGTTCGTTTGTAGTAGGAGTTCTTCCCCCTACAAGAATCAGAGCAATATATTTGTCTAGGGTTGACGGGAATGAAAAATTTAGAACAACTTCGACGATTACAACTCTTTCGATTGAACCGCCCTTGCGGGTACTTTCCTGCCTGGACATTGGGGTTATTAGACCAGTATTCCAGACACGATTCTGAGCAGAACTTATCACCGGAAGTTTCAGGGATAAACATTTTCTTGCACGCTATATTATTGCACATCACCGACTTTAGTGGGCTACTCTTAGTAACCTTAACATCGGATTTCCTGCACTCACTACTACAATACCTTTGGGTGTACATTTTCTTTTTAAAAAAAACTTCACAGTTGACGTTTTCACACCTGACTATTCCATTTGATGTTCGCCCCCCTTTTTTTAACTCATATAAACTTAGCTCTCGACATTTATCAGAGCAGTAAATCATAGAGGGACGCAATGGAGAAAATAATACAGAGCAACTACTGTATTTACATTTAATAGGTTTTTTCATGGCGGTATTATTTAAAACCACCAACTTTAGCTACATAACCGCCACTCCAAAACAAAACGTTATGCCATCTTCACGCATGGTAATGCCGATTATCTTGCGTGAAACTATCACACTGCATAAGCACCATTTAGAAACAATACGTCATTCGATAAAATGTTTCTTTTCTTGATGGTAGGCTCACTGTGAAACCCGCGAATATCCTCAACCTTTCTTTCTTAAAAATCACCAGACACAAGAAGCGCGTTGAGTTTTGCTTCGCAATAAAGGGGTCACAATGCCCTCCCCCTTCACAAATCCAAGCCCTAAAATATGATGAAGTCGCATTTTCTTCTTATAAGTTGCCAGCGAGCAACCTGGGCTTAATGAATCTTAAGAGTGGTAAGAACGCTCTTCTTAACGATGTTCAAGTAGGCCGCACTCTATCGTTGATGCAACTCGAAACGCCTACCTACAGACAAGTATCGCAACCCTTAATTTTCATTAGAGGTCACATACCGTATGGAGTGCCAATTTTTGAAGGTGAAATGGTATCGAACGAAGAAACATGGTTAACAGTCTTTATCGAACACCTTACCATTTCTGAAGAAAACCATCCGCCTGATCATTCAGGATTACTTACACAGTATGAGTTCGATAACTACATCAAAGATGGGTGGCAACAATTAAACTGGGCAGCGTTTGACATCAATACTGTTTGTAACGGTTCAAAATTTTCGCAAGATTTCTTAGGACATGAAATCACCCAACACTCGCTATTACTTGAAAATGGCAATGGTGATCTCTCAGGATTTAACCCTGACAGCACACCTTTCCGGCCAAGTAACATGATAATTACGGGGTCAGCTGGCTCAGGCCGTTCGCAGATCGAATACCAATTGCTTCTTAAACACTTGCACGCAGATGGACATGTTGTATGTATGGACTATCAATCTCGATTTGGGCAACTTACGGAGTTGCTTTGTGGTCATCATGTTACTCTGAAGTGCGATAAAGCACTTTTTGACCCCTTTAGATTATTGGAGTATATGCGTCTACATGCCTTTGAGACAAAGAGCACGAGATTTGATTACTACCAAGCTATATATGAAGTTACTTTTTATTTAGCTAACAGCCGAGATGATTTTACTCTCGATGAGCTTGCGCCACTCTACAAGCTATGCCTTACATATAAAGAGAACGATAAAACGCCGACATTGCTTTCTATATACAATGAACTAGATAAGGAAGAGACGAAACTTAGAAATGCTCTTTACCCTTATGCAAAAGGGCATTTGGCTTATCTCTTTGAAGAGAACTCTTATGTTGCATTCGATAATAACTTAACTACATTTGAATTCGAGGAAATAGCGCAAGAACCACAAACTAAGTCTCTTGCTGTAACTTTACTAACACTCCTGTCCGACATGTGGTTTAGGACGTTGGAGATAACTCCTCGTAAAATGATACACTTCAGTGAAGCATGGAAGTTACTAGATAGTGATACTGCCTCTCCTATTTCGAAAATAGTTAGAGAGGGTCGAAAGAATAATATAAAGGTATGTGTCAGCACAAATTGTATTAGTGACATTCAAAGACACGAGACTACGAATCAGCTTTTGACAAACGATGGTTGGTTGCTGATGGCACACCAGACACCTGAAGCGATTCACTCTTTCGTAAAAAGCACAGATAAATCTGAAGAATTTTATGACCTCGCCAGAAGATCTTGTTGCATTCGGAATGCTGGCGTCGTCCAATTCGTTATTTCCAAAGGTGAGCGTTTTGGTTCTTTCAAATTGCATAGTGATCCATACACTGCCAGTTTGACTTGCGAACACCCCCAATACTTAAAAAGTAGAGAAGATGCCACCAAAGACTGTAGCGACTTTCCATTAACACGTCTTGCTGAAGAGGTAAAACCTTACTTTTCCACACCCAGATAAATAAAATGCCTCCTATTAAGAAGGCGTTCCATCCAAGGCACGCTTTCTTAATAATCTACACTCACGTCAACCGATTCAAAGTGTATTAGAATCACAAACAAACAGATTTCTCTCTTCTATCAAAGCCATCTCATCTAAATTGGCCGCACTCAAATCTCGTACCACACCAGTTCGTACATTCACAAACCTCCAATTACCAATAGATTTGTATTCCGGCCATAACTTATTTTTAGATTTCATTTGCCTTACTAGGCATTTTTCTAGAGATTCAGGCTCCATAACTACTCACACGGAAAACTAACAACAATCTACAAGTATAAAGCACACCATAAATCGTATTATTCAATACTATATCTCGGCTTCAATTTGAATGGGTAACGCATTACTTCGATTTCATTACTATGCAAGACTTTAAATCCTTTTATTGAAGCTGGGTTATCAAATTGCAACTTCCACCATCCATTTTCAAAAGATGCTTGTTTTGCTAGACGATCCATTTTTTCATCATAAGCAACGATATTGAGTATTCCCTCCCCCATGAATTCTATGGTGTAACGAGGAATAAAACCAAAGTCTACAGACGATACTTTAAACTTGTACTCTCCGATGTTAGGTATTAATTTGTCTTCATGACTTACAACTCTGCCAAACGGCAATAAACCTAAATCTGTCACATCAACTTTTCTCGGCAGTCGAAGCACTACATCACCTGAAACTTCATTAAGTTTTATACCTCTGTCCAGGTCGTCAAATATCGATAATGTAGCTGACATAAAGCCCTTATCTGACACAACAGAAGAAGCCTGATAAGATCCATTTAAACCGTCTAAACCAATTTTATAAGGAGGACTAAAATCTTTGTAGTAAACCTCTTCACGCCCATCCGATTGGAGTTCTACAGATACACTGTGAAGGTTGTTCACTAATTCGGGGATAAATGGAACAGCCAATTTCAGCTTAGGTCTGTATTCCCAACTAGAAGAAAAGTTATGGTTTAAAGATAGCCCAACATGACTGACAGCATCTGATGCGACGTTATGGCCTGTAGGGTAAAGTGATTCAATCACTTTAATTAATGCCTGACTATCAACATTGTCGAATTCAGATTGGGGAGTACCTACAACTTTAGATGGTAATGGTAATACTGTTGAATTGTTATTTTTACTTGTTTTTAAGAGATCTGCACGATTGATTACAAAGCCCTTTGAAACAGTCTTTATTTCATCGGCATAGAGCAACTGAAGTGAGTCTATATCGCCTTTAAATTGATAGCTTTTCCGCATATCATTTCCAAAATATGAGTTAAAGTTTAATACTTCTCCACGTTCATTCAGCGCTCTAACTTCTATCAATTTATCAGTGTTACCGTCAAACTCTAGCAAAACAGACTGACGCTTTGCTTCCTTAACTACAACCACTAAATCTGGAGTTGTAGCTATCGTGCCTCTTTTATGTGATACATCATATGACTTAACCCCAACAGGAACCGTGAAAAAGACTTCACCTAACACCTTATCAACGTCATTAAAGCCAACCCCCTTATTCAAACGGAGTGTTTTAACTTCATAGGCAAGATTATCGCTAGTTGAAAACCCTTTTGACACTTCATGATTTTTAGCCCCATAGGTCTCTAAGCGCTCAATGCATTGTTCATTTCTCAGAAGGTTCTCTCCTTCACTATTGCGCACACTATCAATGCTAATAGCTAGTTCTGCTTTAGAACTTGACCACCACCCTTCTATCTTGGGAACGTTGATCATAGCTTTGATATTAAGCTCGACTAAACCTATTTGCTCATTAAATGATGCAGAATCAAGATTTACACCAAATATCCCCTTAACAAACTGTGGAGCACCAGAAGACGATGTCTCTTTGAACAAAGTATTTTGAACTAACTTATCATTATTGGAAAAGTCCCAAACACTAGTATTAATTGACTCCTCAAGAATTTCTGGGTTGCTTGGCTCGCCCATAAAAGCATAAGCAAACAACTCATTTAAGATAGGTTGAAGATCCCAAATTACATCGTCCTGTACGTTAACTGTAGCGTTTAAATACTCACCTGTTTGGCTTACAGAAATTCGTTCGAGTAAATTTGATGCTGTTGGAGATAGCTCTTTAACGTTTGTTCTAAACTCTGACAACGCACTATTGAACAATTCTTTTTGCTTTCTTGCCCATTTCTCAGATGCGGAAATGCGCCCCTTTAGAACAAATTCCTGTTTTATCAGGTTTACATCGCCCGTAAGGAAGAAGGAAGTTACCTCACTATCATGAAGAGAAGCTTTTTTAGCTAAAAACCTTTTTTTTCCTTTATTCTCATCAGTGAACTGCTTTGGTGAAAATACAGCCACCCCTGTCAATGCCGTTCCTCTAAAAGAGTTCCAACTATCTACGAAATCGCCCTCCGCTTGATACCCTTCAACTAAACGACCTTTAATCTTATCTAAATAATTTTTACTCTGTGATACCAAAAGCCATTGCTCATGGATTGCAGCATAAACAGTCTCTGCTATTTCTTCATCTGACTTACAAAGGTTCTTTTCCTGCTTTTTTACCAGGTGATAATAGCCTTCACGTGCTTCAGTTATTATGTATGAACTTTCAAACTCAGGTGGCATAGACGCCCAACTTTCTTTCCCCCTAAGCACAAGTGCACTTGCACCACCTTCGAAACTAGAATATCCGATCACAGCGTGCTCAGTAGCACCTCTTAGCCTAGCATTTTTGACCAACAATGAAGGTATTGTTCCGACCATTTCTTTGCCACTATACAACTTATCGACTTCACCTGCTTTGAGATAACTCGATACCCCATCAATGTCTATAAAGCCAATCATATAAAGATCGTCGTCAATAAACACCTTCTCTGCTGCTAACAGGGATGAGCTAATAGGTCTACCTAAAGAGAGGAGCACTAGAGCGACCAAGACCGTGATAGATACTGCAAATACCAGATGAATTTTTTTCATAATTTCCTAAGCTAAGCTTCAAATCAAAGATGTTTCGCTAGACTACTTCTTATTTTAAAACGTAAAGTAAAAAGTATTCGAGTAAATATTGTTCGACATACATAGACTCAAATAAAGAAGACTTCGCTCACCTTGGGCTAGACGCGTATAGCGTTAATGCAAATTAAGCGCTTATTAGCCTGCGTTATTCAAAATTATCGATAACACCATCAGCCAACTGTCAGCAATTAAAAAACAATAAGTAAAAAGAGTCACTAAACAATATTAGATATAGGCCTAAGTTTTATATTTCTAAACCTACGACTACACAAATAAAACGAACAAGAAAAAAACAACAAAAATAAAACGCAGCGGGTAAAAGTTAACGCTAACAGGAACTCCACTTGGGAACCGCTCAATTTCGAAAAACCATATATTCATATATAAAACCTTATAGCCAACCAACCTTAGTCGTACTACCGAAAAGATTGAAAGTAAAGCACAGACTACACACAAAGTTCAATAACTGGTAACATTTATATTCTAATTGTATTGAGACCACTATGAGACGCGCTAAGAAATTCATCAACTCAGTTATAAAGTGTGATACACCAGAACAACAACTTTGCCTCTTTGATGAACTCAGATCATCAGCTCATTACGAAAAGTATAAAGATATGACATCAGATACACCTCGTGACGTTAAAGCTTATCATCAACTACTGAATTACGTTTTCAGCAATGCCTATATGAGTACAGTTAATGGGCGAAGAAAAGTTTTTGAAGCACAGGAAGGTGAAGATAGGCTTAGTGTCATAGAACTCCGTGTCCCGACAAATCGCTTCTTCTGTATTGACGGTGATTATCAGCCTTCATTTGAAATCATCAAATGCACCTCGACACTTAAACACTATATTTTCAAAAAGTATGAAAGAGCAATGTTTGACAAGTGGCTTAAACTAAAAAATACGCTGTTGTCCCTCGAAATTGACTCAGAAGAGGTACATAGTGAAGCTAGACTCAAATATGAAACAAATTTGCACGATGAACAGCATCTTTACTTCATAAGAGACCGTTCTATCGATGCAATAAAGATTGGCATAAGTAGTAACATTAAGAGGCGATACAGAACTTTAAAAAGAAAACATGGTGAACATCTAAAAGTAGAGGTAGTAGTGCATAATGCAGGCAAAGATATCGAAGAACTTCTTCATCAAAAATTTGAGCCAACCAATGTTCAATATCATGGTGTTAATGATAGAGGAATCGAATGGTTCAAGTCTTCTGAACAATTAGAGAACATGATCTCTACACTAAAATCAGAACTTCACAAAGGAAAATTTCTAACTTCTTTATTAGGATGTAAACTCTAACTACTGCTTTACTCTCTAAAGATAAAACAAATTGATTGTTGTTAGTCATTAAGAACGATTTCAGACAGGTACAAAAAGCAAAACACTTATGCAAAGTGCCTAATACTATTATGTATTCTCTGCCTACCTAGATAATATTGAGTGACCTTGGCAAACTTAAACGGTACTATGGATCTTTCTATTATCTTAAAAAACATGTATTTGACTATAGAGCAAGGGAAAGATGTAGTCAATTTCTCTTTCGCTATTGTCGGTGACTGGACACCACCTCAAAATGAGAGTGCTGTTGATTTACATTCTTCAGCCATAACATCCATCACACTACCATACGAAGAAATAGGCCTTGCAAACCTCAGGAGTGGGAACTCCCCACTACTAAATGATATACAAATTGGCAGAACATTGTATTTAATGTCATTGAAAGATAGATCTTATATGTCTTATTCTGCCAAAGTAACATTTTACAGGGGCACTATACCTTTCAATGAGTATGACGATAGAACTGACTTTATTTCAAACAAAGAAACGTACTTGTTAATTTTGTCAGAATACTTCCGCTTTACGTTAGGCCATAGCAATGCCTACCACAGACCACTTACACAGTCTGAATTTGACCAACACTGCAACGAAGCTTTTGAAAAACTTGAATGGCAAAATATAAAGTCAGAAAGGCCTAAATATGAAAAAGATATACTACCTTCTACATTATCTAGCAGCAGCCTACTACTTTTAGATAAAAACAGTAATGCTGTTGGATTTAACCTGGCACAAAAGACCTTTGACCGAAATAATATCATCTATTTCGGTACAGCTGGCTCAGGAAGGAATGCACTATACCATCAAATGCTACTAAAGCATCTGCACAATGATAGCTTAGCACTATGCATTGACACTGGCTTCAGTCTGAAAAAGATATCAACGTTTACAAATGGTACATACTATAGGTTTGAGCCACACTCTCCACTATTCGACCCGTTAGAGGAAATCACTCGACTGAAAGACTCTACGCATGATAATGAGAAAACCATAGAATTATATTTTGAAGTAGTAGTCCTAATGTTAAATTACATTGCAACAGACAAGGAAATTGACTACTTACCAATCTTATCCACCATTAAAAAGCTCTACTCTTTAGATCAAGAAGTCAACTTAGAATCGATTCACAACAACTTACCGAGTAGAGATCATTCTTTAAGGCATATGCTCCACCAATATGTTTATGGCGAACACAAAACACTCTTCAGCTCTAACGATAAGTTCTCAATAGACGGACAAATAGTTTCCTTCAATCTCGATGAGTTAGCTCATGACAAAAAACTTCAAAAGGCTTGCGCGGAAATCATATTAAGTATTGGCTATTTTAAATACAGCAATCTTAAAGATAATCGCGATAAACATATCTTCTTAAATGAAACAGAGTTTCTCTATCAAACTGACTGTAGCGCACTCAAGCGTATAGTTCGAGAAGGAAGAAAATACAATACTACAATTGGTGTTTGTCTAAATAGTTACTCTGACCTATACAAAAACACCCTATTCCAAGAAATTACAAAGTACCACTATTGGATGTTCATCACCCAGTGTCACCATTTTCAATTAACTCAGCTAGAAAAAAACACTAATTTAAACCATGATGAGACCGAATCTCTGAATAGCATTAAGATAAACCCAAATGCAGGTGAAACACCTTTTCTATTACTTCGCAATGGGGAGTCTTCGCAATATACACTGCATTCAGACCCATATACAGCAGCATTCATTTGCAAGCACCCTGAATATGAAAAACTCGCTCGACATCTGATTTCAGACCATAGTAATTTCCCGCTTGAGAAACTCAGTAAATTGGTTAAAAAATACTATAAAACTCCTCAATAAAGTACATCTACGGATTAGACAATTATTACAAATGGCCGCAGTGGCTATCTAGGGTAACGCTCCACAAACCTGCTTACTCTTGGATAGCCTCCGGCGTTCCCAAAATACTTAGACTACGTCATCCTCTAAAACACTAAACTGCAATCCGTTAATTTTCTTGAGTTGTGCATACATTATTTCACTAGCAGAAGGAATTTTAACCATGAAAACCGCTCTTACTCTATCTCTACTAATATGTGGTATTGCGCACGCTGAAACTGAAAATTTTGACATGACGTTAAGTGGTGATTTTGAAAAAGATTATTGTACTATCAGTTTCTTTAGTCATGAGAACAATGACATAGACCTAACATCTACACCACCTCCTATGATTTTTGCGGGAAAGGTCAAACAGGCTAACTCTGAAAGAGGCCCTGAGTTAGTTGGTAGAACAATCTATACATTTACTTGTGCCAATGGTCAGTACAACATCATCCCTTCAACGACCGATCCTTCTCCTTTGCAATACCCTGCTCAGAACATTGCATTTACGCCAACACTATGGCTCCTAGACCAAGTTGGTGGAATACCTTTGGATGACTCAATTGAACTTAGCGCTTCTCAATCAACATCCATCTTTTATGATACGGATTCACTCCCTAGTGCAGCCTTTGAAATTTTGGTTTGGGCTGAACCCATGGATTCTGTCTGGGAAAATGTTGGCGATTCATTTAGTCACACCTTCACTCATGTTTTCACCATTGAGCATGTAAACTAATTAATGATTACTATGTTGTGCATATTACCCGCTAACTTATTAACTACCTTTAAGCTACAGAAGTAAAACACTTTTAATAGGCAACTTCCAATGAAAAAGACACTATGTTTGTTTTTTATCCCCCTCTGCGCAGCACAGGCAGAAACAGAAAACTTTGACATGACTCTAAGTGGTTATTTTGATAAAGACTATTGCGCACTTAATCTAGGCAATCCTACTCCAACTATTTCTTTCGACTTTAGTTCCAAAGAACCTGAGCCATTTTTTTCTCCAGGTTATGAAGGCCCAACTCAATCAGTATACACATTCCGAAACATAGAAACTGGTACATACCAGTCTGTTACTTGTTCCCCAGGCACTTACAGTTTTACACTTTTAACTTCAAATCAAGGGGCGTTAGAATTTGAAGGCTACGGTGGTGGCTATCTAGATGCTAGAATTTACTTTGACGGGGAGTTTTGGGATCAAAAGCTTGTAAAAGAACTAAATCCTGCACCTGGTTCGATGCTAGGTCTTCCAACAGTTGAAATCGACTCCACAAGAGAGGTCGTAAGATTCGAATATATTTTCAATTTTTCATTCCCTAGTGAAAATTTACCCTCGCTCCCCGAATCAATCACTACTAATCCAAGTTGGTTAAATATAATTATAAATAAGGTCGATTAACTTTATCCGAAGTCGCAACGTACTTCTAGACACACTTTCATTTTTGAAAGTACGTCTAGAAGTTCATCAATATCGCTTTTGCTCAAAAAGCCGTCTGCGAGATAATCATCAAGCACCATTTCATCAACAATTTTTTTATCATCTTCCGTCAAATGCTTGTACATTGAAACAAATGCAAGAACAGACTCAGCGCTCGCTTCACGCTCAGTATTAATCAGCGTATAAACCCCATGAGAAATCACGCATCCGCTCGCCAATACCAAAAAACAACCAAAAACAGTTGACTTGATACCAGGCCTGAAAAATAAATAAGAACCGATTATTAGAAAGATAAAACCAGAAAACAGCACAATCAGAAAACACGTTTGTTGAAAGCAAGGCATTCCACTATACCAAGTATCATTACAAGTGCAAGCAGTGAGCCTATATGGCTAATAATACATATTGATAAGAAGAAAAACTATACACTATAAAGCATGAACAAAATTGCTCTCACCTTAATATTTTTTTCCATCACGACCTTTTGCAAACCTATACACGCCGAGATAGAGACATTTGATATGTCACTATCTGGTGATTTCAAAAAGGACTATTGTAGCATTTGGCATTATCGCTCCTACACGAACAGGAAAGTAAATTTATACGACGGTGTTGCTACTACTACTTCTAATTTAGACGGCGAAGAATACATATACCTTGGGCGACGTTATTATAGAATTAAATGCAGCCAGGGTACGTATGATGTTAGAATCGAAACATCGAACGAAACAGCAGAATTGAAAGGTAATGCTAGGTACTCCGTGTCCGGTGGCATATATGAAGGTTTTTACTGCCCTGGCGCTAGCCGAAGACGATCATCTTTTGTAGATAGCGCAAACGCATTTGAAACATCATTTACTAGCGATGGGGTGTCATACTGTAACGCTCAGTTCACCATGGCTACTTTCATTCGTCCAGAAGATGGTAAGTTTCAAAATCTGCCTGACCGTTATAATCACACTTCTAGCTTCACCCTGACAATCGAACCGTCTGATTGAGTCAATCTTATCGATTACCAAAACCCTAGGCAAACTTTACATATTAAAAATATTGTGTGAACATACCTCTTTTCTATTGGTAGTTTTTGAATGGCTAAAGCAAAATTTTCTAAAATTTCAACTAATCATAACCGTCTCCGCAAAGATATTTATGTTGGTGAAGCTGCACTACCACCAAAAGTAGGATTACCATTTTACATAATTAGCGCTCCGCAAGCCCCTGGAGCACAAGCAACTTACACTAATACCAGTAGAATTGTTAAAGTTGAGGAAATCGATACTGGCTGGATTGTGATTACTAAGTCTGGCTCAAAATACAAAATAGAGCGTCTGTCTGAGCAGCAGTTCAAGCAATGCTTGCAATAAGAATTCTAAACACGGCATCTCGCTGGAAAGCATTTCAACTGCTTACTACAGCGAAGGTCATAGTTCTAAGCTTTTTAACAGTAACACTACAGACCTTTGGATTTACCGTAAAAGAAGCTTTAGCTGTATTCGCTGGCATGTACTTTATGTCGTCCATACTAGTCAAAATTAGCAAAAAACAGCACCTCAAAAACCCAGTTCGCCTAGTTAGATACGGATTGATAGCATCAAGCTGCTTTCTAATGAGCTTTTCGCTAACTTACAATTTGATACCAACCGCCTCGTTACTTCTACTCACGATTGGTGTAACTATTATCTCCGTCGTCTGCGACCTTTTTGGAAGCGAATCACTTATTAGCATCCAGAGTGCTGCTGATAGGAATAATGTAGATAACGTTGTACTAATGACAGTGGGCGGCTTTGTGACATCGATCATAATTGCAGTAGCTTTCCCTGTATTTGGAACTATCGCTGATATAAGCCCCCTGCTATACATTTTTTCTATAAGCATACTCATGCTTTGCGTTCTATTTTTTAAGGCATTCTCACTAAAGAATTACATCAATAAAAAACCACCAATTGATAAGTTTACGCCTCCACGCGGTTTGTTTGGTATGGCCGTATTCTTTAACAGCGTATCGATGGTGGGCAGGTATTTCATTCTCCCACTATACGTTGCTGATGTAGCATTAGAATATGGCCTCACAGGCAACGTTATGCGCCTTATTGGTATTGTCTTAGGGGTGATCGCACTAGTAGCGATAGTTAGTCGTGTATCCATAAAAGACATTAACCTACCAGCTCAAGCTTCCATGAATGTCGGCTTCACCGTTGGCGTCTTCAGCTGGGTGGGGATAGTAATTGCATCGTTGTCTAAAAATACAATTTCAAATTTACTAATCTCTGTCTTACTCATAGTTATTTTCGAAATTACCGTAAAATTTTGGACGGCAGGCTACTTTGGCCTGTTACGTAAATTCGCTGACGAAGACGAAATAGGCTCTAGCTCAGAAGTCCGTTACTCCTCCTATTTTGCAAGTCATTTAGGCACCATCAAAGTTTGCTCCGGCATATCTTTTTTATTGATGTACCTCCTCTATGACTCTATAGAGCCAGGTAAGCTTGTCATCATATCTGGTTTTATCGCAATTCTTTACATGCTTATATACAACTCCGCACTCAGAAAGTTTGCAGCAGAGAAAAAACCAGCATAAACCTAATCGAAGAGCAGCTAATAAACGCTTTTTGCTTACTATACACAGAAAAGTAACTAGGAAGCAGTCATATGAGCAAAAAGACCGTTTGGAAATTTAGGGTGCGTGCAAACTCAACTATCGAAATGCCCGAAGGCGCTGAGATCCTTTTTGTAAAAGCAAAGAAACCTAGCATTTACGTATGGGCGCTTGTCGATCCCAAAGCCAAACTTGAAATTGTTGATCTTAAAATTGTTGAAACAGGCGAAGAGTTTGAGGATTGTGGACGCCTTAACTATCTGGGAACTGTGTCTCAGAATAGCGGATACCGCGTCCACCACGTATTTAGAAAACTAAGCTAACTGTTCTCGCAGTAAGCCAACGCACAACTACTTGTAGATGTACCAAAGAAAAATTCCCACCAAGACGGTTCAACTGCCTTTCCACCTTCGTTGGCACTCAACCCCGCTGCAAACCCATAAAGGAGACACAGTAACAATAGCTTGCTTCGTTTTAGTTTCATAATATCCTCAATGTAAAGTGACAGCCATGCAATGATGGATGACCTAAGAAATTTGATAATAACATTTACACATATAAATAACCTAACTTTTAGGTATGGAAATAAATATTTGTTATAAAAAGAGACGCACAATTGCGTCTCTCTACTTGATCGCTTTTTAAAGCATGATGTCGGTTTTACAGTACACTAGTGAGCAACTTGACGATATTTTTGCTTCTGCTGCCACAGTTGGCGCTATAGATGAAGCAAATACAACACCAACTAACATTACTGAACCTAAGAGTTTCCTTTTCATTTTTATCTTCCTTGATTATTGAAAAGGGGCTTGAATCCTTAAATAGACTTAGATGGAGGAAATTTAACTATTCTATCTCGACAGCTCTTATTCTGTTTATAAGGTTAAATGTCTTAGACCTGGTTAGATATAGGACTTCGTCCCCAAGAGATTGATAACGAAGCTGCGCTATTGTCCCTTCAAAACTATCAATTACCTCATCATTTTCATAACTTACTATCAAGTGACCGCCACCATCTTTAGGTTTGCGATAGGCTAATTGCCCTTTATGAAAAAATACGAACTCCTCTCCTTCGGTATTCCCCATAACCAATTCCCCCGCAAGCAAGTCATAACTAACCTTGTCTTCATATACGCATTGATCATTGAAACTAAAGACTCTACCGCCTTGTGAATTGAGCAATTTCAACTCATTATCACGTAACTCCAATACCCCCTTAGAAGTCGCCACGTATAAACAGCCATCACCTGATGCCATACCTTGTGGCTTAGCATCTGAAATTCTAACTAGCCCTTCTTTTAAGACCATAAACGTTCCATCGTTACCACCAACATAGACATTGCCGTTCAAGGAAGCAACATGGCGGATTACATAATCACTTTTATGGTAACTCTGATATACTAGTTTCTCGCCACTAAACAGTTGCACCTTGTAGCCATTCACAGTTGTACCCAAAATAGCGATTTCATCCCCATTTTTGAAGAAATCCAGAACCTCAAGATCACTTTCAAATCGTTTGTTAGTATGACTCGAAACAACTACACGGTTACCACCCTGACCAGATACAAAAGCAATATAACCATCGTAATAAGTAGGAGTATGAATATTTAACAGTTGCTGAGGAGTAGCCTCTTGAAAATCCCACTCATCAGCCAGCGGATCAGACGGTATGTTTGCTTTAACAAATTGATTTTTTTCATTCGCAAACAAAATCGTAGATTCAAAAATTTCAAAACTACGTGGAATGTGCTTAAACTCATACAGTACCTTACTACCTTGTTTTGTATTTACATGGAGAGTTACAAGATCATTCTTGTCGAGGTTCAAGGTATATAAAGCATCATCAAATTCTCTTACTGTATAGCTTCCATAACCATTAGCACTGCTATAGTCGAATCCATAATTGTCTAAATGTACAAGTTGTTTAGTTCTGGTGTCGTATAGCATCGGCCTTGAAGACAAATCTTTGTCAGATTTAATAGTCAAATAAAGAAATCTATCATCTTCCCAAAACAAATCTGAGTATTGATTTTCTTTTATACAGGGTATTTGAGCATGAATAGTTTTAAAATCTAGCTCTCCGATGTTAATTACACATTCATCTCTATAACCTATCATCCATACCACTGTTCCGTTTGGACTGACTTTTAAAGATTTATAATAAAGTGGTTTATCGCTTTGCTTCATGACATCTACTACATGCCCTTTGATGCGAACGATTGTTGAATCTGTACCAGTTTCAGGGTCACTATAAGATAGCGTGACGTACATGTCTTCTTGAAAAGTGTCGATGTTATATATTTCGCTGTCAGTCTCGAATACCTTTTCGTACAAAATATCAGATTGCGAACCGTCTATGTTAGACGTAAATCTAGAGAAAGCTAATACAGCCAATGCTCCGACTAATAGAAATAAGAGTACAACACCAATAAACAACAACTGTCCTTGCTTCGTAAATTTCGAAGCAAGAACGTCTAAACTTGATTTCGAAGCGCTTTCTCTTTGCTCATAAATAAGTTTATATCCCTTATTATGAATATTCTGGATAATTTTGACGTCACGACTACCATCGAGCTTGGCTCGTATGTCGCTCATCAGCTTACGAACAGAGTTGGAAGATACTTGAGAAGACTCCCAAACCTTACTTTCTATTACTGCCTTTGGAACATAATCGAGTTCACTATCTAACTGATGACACGATAGCATCAAAGATAAGGCTGTAGCCTCATTGTGTGTGAAGTGCACCACTTTATCGTCTTTTCTAGCGCTTCGGCAATCTGGTGCAATTTGATACCCGTTAACAACGGTAATCATCGTAGTCCTTTTTTATTATTCGTTCTGACAGAATTGATACTAATGAATAAGTGAGACAAGTAAAGCACAAACTCGGGTTCGAGGATTAACTGGTTACTTTTTAAACTCTAAATCGTTATTACTGTTTGTTTGCTATCCAGCAAAACCCAACTTAGAATGAATAAATTACCAACGATTTCTTATTACAATATCAGCAGTTTTTAAGCGCAAGCTACGCCAACTCTGGCCTTCACAAATTTTCACACTTTAAAGCACTCTTTATAACGTCTTTTCACTTAGTATTACTTAACAAATAGCTTTTTTTGAGTATTGTGATAGAACCTTAGTCGCTTTTAGTAGAGATTGAGGTTACGAAGATGCCGTAAATTAATCCTCGACAGACAGTTTACGAACAAAACTGATTGAATATGTGTGTTCATGAAAGTTTTGGCTTGCTCTAGTGTTTAAGTAAATGAAGAATCCAAACAAATTCGTTTTGTTCTTCAACTTCATGGTCATTGTGAGCTTAACTACTTCTAAAGTTCAAATTGTTATGTTGTGTGTGTGAGCTGCATAACAGTCGTTAGAAGAAAGTCTTTGCTCTTTGGGTTACTGATGTGTGCAGTAACTCTAAATCTGAGTATTGCTACTCTAGGGAGTGCTAGGTGGTGACCTACACTCCCATCCCTTTTACTCAATTTTTCAATTTCTAATTAGCCATCTGTGTTCTGGTATGCCCGTCAAGTTGTATAGGAGGTAGGCTAAATTTTCACACACTTCTACCCTGTCTTTGAGCAAAATATCACTTGATATCCCGTGTTTACTTATTGCGTGTTCCAACGAAGACAGTGGTAAATAATTATCTTGGATGAGTTTTGACAACAACTGTCCATTAGACTCTACTTTTTTCATACTTTGCTCAACAACCATTAGAAGTGCTACATAAGATCTTATGTACCAAACTTATTAAACCTGCTCCGTTGACCATCCAACAAAAGTTAAGTAACTTCTTCTATTTTATTATCGGAGTAACTTATGGAATCATTGGTTGCTAGAGTTTTTGAAGCTTTAAACTCTACTCACTTCCCAATTACACATGAAATAAGCCTTCACCAAAAAATGGAAGATGTTTTCAAATCCTATAATATCCCTTTTGAACGTGAGGTTTTCCTTTCAAAATCAGACAAAGTCGATTTTTTAATAGAAAGCTCAATAGCGTTAGAAGTTAAGATTAAAGGCCGTGCAATGAGCATATATAGACAGTGTGAGCGCTATTGCACGCATGATTCTGTGGAGGGAATTATCCTCGCTTCCTCAAAACCCATGGGGTTTCCAAAAGAAATTTGCGGCAAGCCAGCGTACTTTTTTAATCTAACCAGCAACGCATTGATGTAATGACTAAGAAAACGTACGGTAAGATCCATTATGACGATAGTCACGATGAGTGGGTAATCACCCAGATGCTTCCTCACGTGAAGATTAAGCTAAAGTCTATCTTCACGCGAATCGGGAAAACGGCACAGCCCCCCTACAAAATTAAAAATACCCTTAATTTTGCTAGTGACATACACTGGTTTATCCAACGTTACCCTCTTGAGATATCACCTAAAGATTCCAGAAGACTCACCAGGCGCAAGAATAAAGCAGAGAAACTGAATAATGAAATTCAGGCTTTAACTACTCCTGACTCTTTTCCCAGCGTAAATGCAACCCTCAAAGGAACCTATGCGTTTCGGCCACACCAGGCAAGAAACGTTGCATTACATGATAGAGTTAAAAGACTGCTGGTTGGTGATAAAGTGGGTAAGGGTAAGACGTTGTCATGCCTCGGAACAATCTTTAATAATGAACATATACCATACGCCATCGTCGTCGAGCCTCACCTGCAACAGCAGTGGATGGAAAAGATTGCTGAGTTCACGCATTTAGAAGCACATGCAATTACTGGGACTAGGCCTTATGACCTACCCAAAGCTCAAATTTACGTATTTAGATACTCACAATTGTCAGGTTGGGCAGATGTATTTGCAGAAGGAATTTTTAAAGCCGTTGCTTTTGACGAGATCCAGAACTTACGAACAGGCACTGGAACGGGAAAAGGATCAGCAGCCAAAATTCTCACTGACCACGCCGAAGCTGTTCTAGGACTTAGTGCAACACCAATATATGGGTACGGTGTTGAGATCTGGAACATTATGAACTTCATTAATCCTGACATATTAGGTGATCTTTCCTCTTTTGTACGTGAGTGGTGTCCAGACGGCAAAACAGTTACCGATCCGGATGCACTTGGTGAGTATTTACGAGAGTGCAACGTCTTTATTCGATATGTTGGTGAGGACGACGAGCCTGAGCCAAATATATATGTTGAAAACGTCCCGCACGACATGGATGCAGTTAAATCAGCGGAGCAACTTGCTGCATCTCTAGCGCTTACAGCTTTAACAGGCTCTTACTTAGAGCGAGGAGATGCTAGTAGGCAGTTAGATCTTAAGTTACGTGAGATGACAGGAATTTCAAAGGCGAAATACGTTGCACACTTTGTAAGGATGATTGCCGAATCAGGCGAGAAAGTTTTGTTAGCTGGGTGGCACCGAGAGGTGTATCGAATCTGGCAAAGAGAACTAAACGACCTCGGAGTTGTAATGTATACAGGCAGCGAGTCCCCTTCCCAAAAAGAACGTTCCAAAAAAGAGTTTATGGAAGGCGATGCTAAAATTATGATCATTAGCCTTAGAAGTGGAAGTGGATTAGACGGCATACAAGCAGCTGCGTCTCACGTTGTCTTCGGCGAACTCGATTGGTCTGGTGAGGTACACAAGCAAGTAATCGGACGCTTAGACCGAGAAGGACAAAAGGAACAAGTCACGGCTGTATTTTGTGTTACAGATTATGGTTCTGATCCAGTGATACAATCACTTATCGGACTTAAGCGAAGCCAGTCGAGTGGTATCGTAGATCCTGGAAAGTTACAGGTAATAAATAACACAGACCCACAACGCGTGAAGACCCTTGCACGTGAATATTTAAAATCTAGAGGAATGAAAGTACCTGAAGCAGCATAAGCTCAGGCTCGCTATATAGCCTTCAGGCGGGACATTAAGTTCCGCCTCGTCTTTAATAGAACTCGGTCTAAAGTCCTCACAGAGCCTCATTCTGTAGCTCATCCTACAATTTTATTGCTAAACTTGTACTACCTTTCTAATCAACAATCAAAAGGATGGTTAGATTTCCTAGATGGTAGGTTTAAATAGTGCTTTAGCACATGTATGATGGTATAAGAATTTTTCAGTCAATCTTAATCAGCAGCGGCTTTCTTTACGGGATCTTTTTTCGAAAACCCCAGACGAGGTGCTACCTATTACTGCTTGTAATTAAGAGGACATTCATATGAAAAAAGTAGTAAAAACGAAACTTGCGAAGCTTAACGATACATATTGCAACTACAATCAAAGCGAAAGTGATGACCAACGATTCATGGTGAGAAACAATCATCCACGGGCAAAGTCATACAAACGATTAAGAGCATTTTTCGATAAGCTAAAATTCTGCTGCAACAGTAGTGCTCGCTTATTCTCATACATCGATGAGGATAATGAGTCACAAATATGGGCACCCAAACTGAATATATCTTGGCGTGCTGGCTTTGTAGACTCAAAGGGCATCAAGGTGCATGAGGTCTACCCTGCTATGGGTGGCATCTACTATGATTATCTTAAGTCACTCGCCGAACGAGGATGGAAAGACTGTGATGCGGATTTAGATGTAGGTAGTGTTCATATACACACTAGCGATCCTGAGTTCAAAAACGAACTGGATAACTTGCCGTTGAACGCTCACGTAAGCCAGTATGGTAACAGTACACATTATACTTACTATGGCACAAGTGGCCTTACAGTAAGTGAGTTTTACAAACTTGTAAAACTCATTCGCAAGCACCACAAAAGGCATGTGTTACCCAACCGCTCTATAGAGCAAAGTGACAATGAAAACCGCATCCTTCCTATGGAACGGAAAACTGTAATGATGGGTAACTCTGACGACGTACAGGTGCAGGAGAGAACGGTATTAGTACCACAAATTCCTCTCAATTCTGAACAGCAGTCAGTAATGCATAAAATAGCTGCTGGACTTACCAAGTGCCTTCATCAAGGATTACCCTGGGAACAAGCCGAGCGCCACCTTAAAGGCTTTTTGACTAAGAAAGCATTTGAAAGGCTTCAAAACCAATTTTCTTAAACTCTAACCAGCCATTTCTTGGCTGTTTTTTTCATAAAATACATAAAAAGTCTCAAACTGTTCGAGTTTTAACCACACCTATTAGCTATCTACTTAAGAATCCTTAATTCAATACTCTCAAAAAGGAACAATATGAGAAAGCTATTAGTAATTTTACCCTTTATATCTCTTCCCACCATCGCCAGTCATATAGAATACGTTGCAGCAGATCGAACATTAGAAACTCAACTTTGCATTGCAGCTACAAAATCTGAAAATGAACTTAAACGCCAAGCAAGGTTATTAAAAATAGACACTTACGAACTATCTATGATTGCTTGCAATAAAACTCCTTTAAACAAATTCCCACAAAAGTTTAAAAAAGTAAAATCTATTCAATGAATTAAAATTACCACCGACATCTGATTTTACAACCACTTGTTATCATAAATGTACCGTAATATCGAAACAATCTATTGCGGTACATTTTCAAAAATCCATCCTGATATTAAAAAGCCGCCACTTGCAATGAACTTTACTTATGTGCTGTGTTAACAGTCATTTTTGCAACGACACTAAAAAGCAATTAATTCTCACCTCAAACTCCTATTTCTCAATATGCTTATACAAGGATTTGATATGAAAGCCTCATTTATATTTATCTAGAAATCGCGAAATACCAACTCAAAATCTATGATTTAGT
>CEVI01017120.1_pt1 | contig 25135 bp, 29 predicted proteins | sample 531471 | NCBI WGS metagenome assembly CEVI01 (sample SAMEA2623513, study PRJEB7988) | marine metagenome | isolation source: saline water (ENVO:00002010), including
CTTCTGGAGGAAGTTTGTAGGGGGCTAGTGCACTGTCCCGTGCGCCATAACGTTCGAAGCTTAGAGCGTAAGCGCACTAGAAGAGAGGAAATCAGTCTGGCACCTGCCGCCTGATTGGCCTACTCGAAATCTGTTTTCAGATGCCAATTGAAAGTTATTAACTTACTGTTGGTAGTTCACGGACATAAAAGGAAAATCTAAGATGTACAATACAGCTCAACTAACCGCGCTGTGTCAATTGTGCCGAGACTTAGGTCACCTCGGTGCAGCAGTAGCGGTGTTAGCATACTTAGCTAACAAAATTACGGCCACGCCCACAGGCTTAATCCTGTTCGTAGCTTTTATCTTTATCGGGTTTTCGTTCCGTTGCGCAGAAGATAAAGTTACCCAACTGGTTGAAGACCTGCGTGAGTTCAGGAAGTTACATCTCGGCGCTATAGCTCTAGCTTGGGCTACTAACGGTGTTGAAATGGATCTGGGCTTTTGGATTATGGTGTTTTTTGTTGCCGCCGCTTTCGTTTGCGAATGGACGCTACTAAAAGAATACTAGGAGAATCTATGGATATGATATTGGAGGTAGCTCCTTTCATTCCAGCCTTGCTTTTGATGGCTGCTGGCTGCTATTGGGCATCCCTGAGTAAACCAGCTTTACAAAATAAGCATTAAGTTTAAACACCCCACATTTAGGGGTGTTTTTTTGATCTTTTTTAAAGCTCATGCCATAATTACCTTGAACCAAGGAGGTTTTTATGCAAATTCCTGCTGAGGCAATTTTTATCCTACCCATGGCTATTATGGTAGGTGGAACACTGTATCTTATTAGCCGTAAGAAACGAGACAAGTAATAAAAAAAGCCAGCAATATAGGGCAAATGCTGGCTTTTTCATTCCATCTTGGTCATTCTGCTAATCCTCCCATGTTAGTAAAATCTTAAAAATCTTCCCCATCAATACCTACATGAATAAACCTTTTACATAGAGAGCTTATTCACTTTTGAAAGACAACTACACAGATTCATTAAAAGAAGCAGCTAATGCAATTCATGAAGCTGACCACGTTTTAATATCAGCTGGCGCTGGCGCAAGCGTGGATTCAGGTCTTCCAGACTATAGAGGAAACGAAGGGTTTTGGACTGCCTATCCCGCGCTAAAAGCACAAAATATAACTTACAGGGAGATAAGCTCTTGCGATGAATTTATCAATAACCCAAGACGGGCATGGGGCTTTTACGGCCACTGCTTAGATCTTTACCAGAAATCAAAGCCCCATGATGGATATACAATTCTTAAAAATATTCTCGACTCCAAGAAAGGGAAAGGGTTTGTATATACAAGTAATGTTGATGGTTTTTTTGAAAGGGCAGGTTTTAACCCCAATCAAATTATTGAGATCCACGGCAGCATCCATCATCTTCAATGCAGCGTAAAGTGCACAAACGAAGTCTGGCACGTTAACTCTTTGAATGTGCAAGTAGATCCAAAATCGTTCCTGGCGACCTCCGGCCTTCCAACATGCCCTCACTGCGGGAAGATAGCTCGGCCTAACATTTTGTTTTTTAATGAGGGCTATTGGTCTGGGCAGAGGGTTTACCATCAAGAAAACAATTTCCAAAATTGGAAACGTAGCTTGTGGGGTGCCAAAGTGGTTGCTATCGAAGTCGGGGCAGGTGGTGATATCCCATTCGTCAGAACTGAATCTGCTAAATACGACTACCACATCAGAATTAACCCTTCAGAAGAAGAGCAGACTGGAAAAGCCATCCACATTCAAGATACTGGGCTGTCAGGTCTTCATGCACTAGCGGAACAACTAAGGTAACATTCTGATGATGCGGATTATCTCTAACTGGAAGCTAAGGCAATACATTCAAATTACCGAATTGAACATCTAAGGTGTCAACACGAACCTGTCGGAACCGATATTACCCGAAGCCCTGAGTTACGCTGTGAAAGATTACTGTATGAAGGTATCTGAATGTGAAACTGTTGAGCTTCTTAGGACAACAGAGTCTTATGTAAATGGCGTGTTCAGAGGGTGGCACATGACTGGCGCTATAACTTTATCTGAGAAGCAGTATCTCAACAAAGAGTTCTATCAATGCTTGCTCAATAGAGCACAGTTGTTATTGAAATCATAACATACAGAGAAACAGGGAGCCTTCTAGCTCCCTGTTTGATTAACTGCTAATTATTTTTTGTTATGCGTCGGATTCCTGCAAGAAGTCCCAGGCCAAGCAGAGCAATGCTCATACTGCCGCCCGACTTATTGTCACTTTTCGCGATAGTTCCGGTTACTGAAGGCCGTGAATCCATGAACTCTGACTCGACTTGTATTGAAAACGACTCTGCTTGCTCATCTTCTTCATCATCAACAATTGTAATTCCGACTGTCTTTCTTAGTTCACCATGTGCAAATACAACTTCGTTTTGCTCAAGCGATACATCTGAAGCTAATGCTTGACCAGAAAGACTTAGCATTACAGGCAGCTCTTCATCAGCACCTCCAACGCGATTCAAAGTCAATGTCGCAGTATCTCCTTCTTTAAACTCAGTGAGAGATAGTGACATCTCAACCTCCCCACGCTCAGGCATCTCGTCTGAAATCAAAGTAAAATCAAGCGAGCCTTCAGCAATAGTCAGTCTTTCTGGATACTGGAGTGTTACTGTGAAATGTTCGTCACGCTCATAAAAGTCATCATCAATCAGGTCAAAGGTGTGAGTAGATACATCCGAGTCTACAGGCCTTTCGACTCGCAATATTCTGGATGCGATGTCGTGAGCGTCTTGGTCGTTCAAGTCATCTTCAGTCTCACCAATATGGATTTCTACTGAAGTCGTCGGTGGAGCGTCTGACCAATCTACTTGAACTTCAAAAGCACCATCTGACTCATAGGCAGAACCCTCACTGCCAATTAATGAAACCGTCCCTTCACCATCTGTGGGAATGATGATATCCCTAAAAGGATACTTGCCGGATACGAATGCACCAGAATTAACAGCCTCTCTAAGTGCGCCAGCACTATTTGCTACGCCTAATTCACCACACTCCAGGCCGCTACTCTCTTCGTACATTTCAGGGTTGGAGAAAAAGTTACTGCCAGCGCTGAAACCTTGATAGGTCATAACACTAAAGTTATTACCGCAAGCATATCCAACTGAATCTTCTCTTAGAAACGTTGATACATCGTTATCAGTAGTGTCTGAGACATCGTGCATTAAACCGTCATTATGTCCCAACTCGTGAGTTAAAACAGTCAGGGCGTGCTGTTTATTGCTATACGGACTGACCATAGCAATGTTACTGCCACGATACGCAATGCCTACAGCGTTTTGCCCATAATAGCGAGAAAGCAGAACATAGTAAGAAGCCTGGTAGCTCTCATAATCACTTTCAACTTCCCAGAATTTCGAGGCGAAGTTATAAAGCCTACTACCAGAACCGTCGTAAGCGTCATCGTATTCAAAAGGCAGCTCCAAAATAGCCGCTGTTTCTCTTACAATACCTATTCCGCCATTTGCCAAATGCTCGTTATTCACTTCTATGCTTTGCTCAGCAAAGTCGTAAATTTTCTGCAAGTCCCCTTCGTAGTAATCGAGTAAGTCTGGGGTGTAAAAGAAGAGCACGTTGGTTTTATAAATGTTTACTGGGTCTGGGTACTCAGGGTAGAAGACGTTTTCAACCTGTTGTTCGTTCATTTGATCGACAGGGATAGGGCGGCTGGTGGCATAGGAAAATTGTGAAATTAAAGCAGCTGTCAAAATAGAGAGGGTAAAACGCATCTAAGCACCTTTTTTAAAATTATAGAATGGGTAATCGACAGTCGCGGTGGATATTTTATACAACCCACTTGAAAATTCAGGTAAGCTTCATCAACATGCCAACCACACGGGTAACAATTAAATAGGCACTTCTATGGTAACAGTCACACCTTATGCCTCAGCTATCAAAGCAACTAAAAAATCACTCGAAGACATGAAGCTAAAACTGGCCGCGTTAAACGATAGGCTCGATCTGGAGTGCAACTTTTCGCGTAAGATGCGCGCGATAAGGGACGCGTCCTATGAAGCAGCTAAAGCGACAGCAGAGTACGAAACGGCGAGAGGGTCGAAGAAAGCAAAAGCTAAGAACAGAATGAAAAAGCTAAACGCTGAATTGAATAAACTTTCAAAACCATTCGAGGCGGAAAAGCATTTTGATGATATTGAAGTGCTTGAACAAAATATTAGAATTCTGCAAAGCGAACTTAACACTTTAAATCAACTTCAGAAAAGCTCGAACCAGCCTTGGTATCGCCGTCAATTCTAAGCCCTTCCACCGTACCTATGTAGTCGTGTTAGTTATAACATGAGGACTAAAACATGATTGAAATCAAAAAGCAGAAACTACACCAAGCAGTAGCGAACGCTCTAGGAAACCTGAAGGCTCTGACCAAACGCCTGAAAGTAATGAAAACAGGCGCTAACTCAGATAAGAATAAGGTGGTTATCTCCAGTAACGACCTGAATGTCTCTGGGTTGTCTATCGGCACTAAGTTTGTCCTTGAAGTAGACAGACAAGCTGGTGGATTTATAGCGAGACCTGCGGTAAGTGGCGACACGAAACTAAGAACGATTTCTTATCGCTCTTACAAAAACCGCAAAGGCCTCGAAGCTGTAATGGATATTCGCCACCAGGAGGATATCAAAAAGGCTTTGGGGGATGCTAAGGAAGTACATGTAGTGTTCAAGAAGGATTCAGTGTTGATTCGACCTGCGTACTCATATGATGAGCTTGCATCAGAATTTCCAGCTGGAGCTACAATTGAGATTAAGATGCCAGATGACGAAGGGATTTATTCCCAAATTCTGAAGGTGCTTAAAGTAGTTAAATCCAGAATGCTTACGAAAGTAACATTTGAAACTTCACAAGAGTTCATGAATTCTCGTGAATACACACTTCTTTGCATTCAGCTAAGACGCCTTGGTTTTGAATTAACTCCGAGTGACGGATATGTGCTTATTGCACAAATACCTGACACGAATGACGTTCTTTCACAACCTAAGGTTGACCTGGATACTGTTGATTACTCTGGCTCTCGCTTCGATGTCGCTAGTCGGTTCAACTCTTCAGATCCGCTGTCGTCTTTTGTTGCTTGTACAGCAGGTGTGGATATCAAAGCGATGGAAGGGGAAGGTTTTAATGCCTGCAACATTCTTGAGTGGCGTCCACCGGAGAAGAGAGACTTCAAAAAGGTTATAAACAAGAAGACAGGCGAGGTTACTACGAGTTTTGTAGATAAAACTGATACTGGAGCGTTATGCGCTGCAATTAACAGTAAAAACCCGCGTGTTGTGTTCAATGAAAATATTTACCTTTTCAATCCGAACCTTGTTGCTGACCTTATTGAGGAGTTCAACTTTCTGCACATCAGCATTCAATGTGATGATTTCAGTAACCTGAAGTCAAAATCAGAGCGTGAAAAGGCTGTCGCAAATCTTGATACGACGTGTGACATGTTTATCCCTGCTCTTGAATTTGTTGAAGCCACCGGAAGTCCCACACTTTTACTTGAGAATGTAACCAACTTCGCAACATCTATCGAATGCGCGTTGTTTACAACAGGTCTCAAGTGGTTGGGTTATGATGTTAAGCAAAAAATTCATAACGCAAAGGACTTCAATGGCATGACGAGTCGTGTTCGGGCTTATCTGTTCGCATCCAAACTAGGTGTGGATTTTGAGTTTCCTGAAAAAGTATCGCGACAGGCACATGCTTGGAATGACATTATCGAACCGAGAATTTCTCAACTCAGAGATGTCTCCCACTGCAAAAGTGTTGTTAAAGGTATTGAAACTGGAAGAATACGTGTAATTCGCCCTGGCGATGCTGTAATTCCAACAGTAACAAAGAGTCAATCTCGACAAACGAAAGATTCTTGCTATGTGCACATGAACGGGCGCTACTATATGCCCAGTAATGAAATCTTGAAATTGTTGATGGGAATTCCCGATGACTTTAATGTTGAACCCTTTAGCGCGGAAATACAGACCGAGATAATTGGTCAGAGTATCGAAGTGCCGATGCATCAAGCTATTTGTGCGAAGGTGAAACAACATATTGAGCGTTTTGTTAACAACGTTAATAAAGCAAGTGATCAGGTCAAGGTTGCTACAAGCAACTTCTGTCATTCGGTCACCACAAGATGTGTTGATAGTCCTTCAGAGCAACTTGCTTTGTTCTAAACTAAGACCAGCCTTTGGCTGGTCTTCTATTTTAGTTGAAAAATTCTTTTTGTTCCTTAAGGTCTATAGCATCAAACTTCAATAAGGAAAACGATGTTTCAAACCACCAACGGGCACGGGGTAGTGACTTACTCCAAAAAGGAGCACTTCGAGAAAGCTATCAATATTCTTCATCACAGTGGATATCTTGCTGAGTGTAATGGACATTATCGCTTAATCGACGATGGTGAAGTGATTGAAGATGATGTCGTTGATTGTGATAACATGAGCATCAGGATTTCTGATTGGAGTTATGAGGGGATTGGTAACGCTTTTGAGTTGGTCTGCGCAAATGCAACGGATGGTTACTTCTATGGATTTAATATCTCTAGGGGTTTTTCAATCACCACATGGTGCCCTAAAGTTGGCTATAAAGTCATTTCAGATCCAACTGAGTTACTAAAATCTCTCTCCATAACTCCTGATGACCATTTATTCCAAAGTTATGTGGATCTTCTAACCCTCCCGAAGCAACAATACGAGATTTTATATGACAAAGGTTACTCTGCATCTCTTCATTCCTTTTGTATGCTTGTACGTGAAATGGGAACAAGGCACTAGACGTGAGCAATCCGAGTGATTCACAATATTGCAAAGCTAATGGTAAAAGCTACTGAAGTAGTATTATATCAACAACAAAGGGCATGGCTTAAACAGAGCCACCCCGACGTGACTTTGCTCGTCAGAGTTGGAGGTGGCTTCGGTACTCATTGCACTCGATATACAAACCGAGATTACGCAATCACCTATGGCATTGATATGATCGCCAATAAATTGGATTCTGAAAACTGCGGAGCTGACTGGGCAACCCATAAAGAGATCGTTAATAGGGGCTATTTTAACGGTTCAACAACCATCCAAAACCTTCTGGCGCATACCGTTATCCACGAATATGCACACTTCTTTCAGTTTCTGACTGATGGAGTTAAGAAGAACAGCATTCATAATGCTGCTTTCTATAAAATTGTAGATAACCTCTACAGGGCTGGGCTTGCAGAGGATGTCTTAATGTATATGCGTCAATACAGCCCATTTAATGCTCTCAAATTTACCTCCAAGCACATCAAAACCTACACACTTAATGACGTTGACAGAGGGGACTTCGTCAAACTGTACGCCTCATATGGATGGACGGGGCGAGGAAGAGTTTTGTCTAAACATAGAACAAGAATGAAAGTTTTGTTCGGGAAAAAGGTAGTGGCAGTTTACCCATCACAAATATCTGAGCTATACAAACTTACAAAGCGATAAAGCTATCGGCAAACCAAGCCGCATAGTAAAAAATTTCACATAATCCAACGTGATGTAAGATAGACCTTTTGGAATGAGGCTCTTATGAAAAAACTAATATCAATCTTTGCATCCCTATTGATCACTTTTGCAGCGAGTGCAACAGACTTTGTTGAAGGTCAGCACTACGTGAAATTCGCAGATAAGCCATCTGACGAGCCAAAAGTTACTGAATTTTTCTCTTTCTACTGCGGACATTGCTTTGCATTTGAGCCACTAGCCAAGACCCTCAAAGCCAACAGTCAATTAGCAGATTTTAAATTCGAGAAAAGCCATGTTGACTTCTTGCCGATGGCTGAAAAAGATCAGCAATTCATGCTTTCTAAAGCGCTGGTAATTGCAGAGAACCTTGATAGACCCGATATCATTGATGAAATATTCAAGCAGATTCACGTAACAAAAGATGTACCGGAAAATGTCTCAGATGTTGCATTGATTTTTTCTAAAGCAGGGATCTCAAGCGATAAATTTAACGACCTGTTTGAAAGCTTCACAGTGATTCAAAAGGCGCAAGAAATGGTTGAAGCACAAGCATACTTCAACCAGGCAGGTGTACTCAAAGGCGTGCCAACATTTATAGTGAATGAGCAATATGTTGTTCGCCCTGAAGGTTTCAAGGGCATCAAAACCTATGATGAGTTCTTTCAGAAAGTAGAAGAGCTAACAACATATTTACTTAGAAAGTAACTAAATACTCTCCATCACTAAAGGCAAATTACGCTTAGCCACTGACACTCTCTTGCTGGTGGCTAAGTTTTTTAATATAACGGCCTCTTCGGTCAAACCTAGTTCGTTAATTATAGATAACACCGACTCTACCTCAAAAATTTGCCGAGTCTTAACTAGATAGAACTTATCACCTACACCAACATCTCGGTCATTAGAGATTGGACTTGTCACTCTTGCACATCCTTGCCAATTAGAAGTCTTTTTGCAGTCTCCGTTAAATGCGATAATTGATGGAGTAGCGATGAACAATGAGCTGTCACCGTCATTAAAGCATCCCACTATGACCTCGCCATCAGTAAACAACTTAATTGCATGTGCGCCTTCGTTCGTAAAAGCATCCCAACCTTCACTAGGGAAGAGGCCACGTAATTCAACAAGAGTTTCAGCAACCAGTGGGTTAGACCCGCTTGCTGCTGTGAATTGAGGATTCATTTCGTAGTGGAGGTATCCACCGCCATTTGTTTTGAACACTAGTGTGCGTAATCGCTCGCCTACGCTATTCCAGTCAACACTCATACTTTTTCTACCTAAAGCCAATTACCTTGATGATAACTTACTTTGAAGAAATCATAAAAGTATAGAGATTATTTTGAGATACATACTGTTTTTACTGACTATAGCTTTTAGTATCGCTGCGAACGCTGAGGAATATCGCTCGGAAACGTTTGGAGTATTTGTTCGAGTTCCCGACACGTGGAGTATTACAAGTGGAGAGATTATTGATCAAGAAGCCTCAGCAGAAGTTGACTTAGAAAGGCTCGACGCAGTTTCAGATAGGTACAAGAGTCGCCCATCAATAAGCATTATAAGCGCTGCACCCAGGAAGCTCGACAAGGAACTTGAGGCATCTTTTCTTCTAAAGTACGTACACAAAGACACAGTTAACGCGAAAGCCAAAGCAAGAAAGGTTATGGGCTTATACAAACAATATTACGGAAACCTGGATATTCTAATTAGTGGTAAAGACACTACATTTAATGGAAAGCAAAGTTACTTTGTGTCGTTCGAGTATATTGACAAAGGCAGGCTGACAACAATGAAACTTTGGTTAGTTGATCAAGGCGGTTTTTTTCACGGAATCGCTCACTTATATACACGAGACGTGGATTCCCAACTATCTGGCTACCCATATAAAACTTATTCACAGGTTTTAGATAATATAAATCACTCCATAAAACTCTAGGTGACCTTTAGATGCCACCTAGAAACTCAACCTTTAGCTATCTTTAAGTTCTTCTTCGGCTTTCTCCGTTGCCTCTTCTTTTTCGGCTGGCTCATCACTCTCGTGCTTTGTTTTTTGCCCAGCTGTACCTTCAGGAATAGTTTCCAATGAGGTCAACACTTCATCTACAACACTGTAAACCTTGCTGAAAACAAAGCCTTCATCAGTCCAGGCTCCAAGCTCTGGATGACCTATAAACTGACTATGAGAACCGTCTTCAGCAGTGAAGAAGTTTGTATTACCAAGTTCGGGCATATCAGTAACTATTGAAACATCATTGATCAATTGTCGTAAAAGTTGTCCCTGAGTATACAACCTATCTTCCAGGCTAACTGCGACAGCTTTTAGTTCAGATTCGCTAATCTCCGCAGAGTAATATTCATTTACTGTCTGTTCCAATCCCGATTTTGTACAGAAGTAACAATTAGACGCTACTAGAGAGTCCATCATACTCTTAAACTTCGTGTTGAACGCTTCAGCTTCATCTTCATTCAAATCACCTGAAGCTATCCCATATTCCACGTATTTTTTGAAAATAGCCTGCTCTTGGGGATAGCTGAAAACTCGTTCAACCTGATCCTTGTATTTGTCAATAACACTCAAGTGCACTTTAGCGGAGGTGTTTTCAATGATAACGGGAACCTCGACGATAGCTTCTTCATCTTCAGTTTTCATTTCAACCTTCAAAGTTCCACCACCTTCATTCACAATAGGGAATGTCTCGAATACCACCTGAACTTCACCTTGCTCATACTTTGCTTTTACTATGGCATGACCGTCAAAAGTATATGACACATCAGGAGACTCAAGCCCGACACCCTTAACAGGGAAGGAGAATTCTTTTTTGGAACTCTCAGGCATAATCAATTGTTCAACTGGAGTGTCTAACTGTAGAGGGGGTTTTTCGACTTCTGGCTCGTCGTCACCACATCCAACTAATAGCAGGCCTAATAGCGGTATAAATTTTTTCATTGTTACCTGTTTATCATCTAAGTTTAATTTATGAATTCTAACAAAATGTTGCTACATAAGTAGATTGCATTCAGCTTAAGGGGTACGTTGCTTAAACGTATATATGACCTTGACTAGTAACAAAGTTAACAGTGTCACTGGAGCCATAAGAAGACTAAACAAAACCCAGCCATAATGGCGCTCCGCCAGATTCATTTTGTCTAATACGGAATAACATGCCAGCACCATTACAAAGTATGCGCAGTAAATACTAGCCCTGTAAGTTTCATAAAGCTCCGCTCCATAGACAACAAGCAATGCTAAAATTGAGACAAAAACCACAGATGATGCCAAATAACAGCATTTGATTATATGCAATAACTGTTTTTGGGTTTGTGATTGGGAATCGTTGATTTGAAATTGCATCGATCATAATATGATTTTTTTTACGTACAGGACATGTTATGTCAAACAACGCTAATCCCAATAATATAAAACTAGGCCAAGTGGTAGAGTCAAAGGTCTACGGATTCAGAGGCATCGCTATTTGCTATACAGAACACTTAAACGGCATGATGCAATTTCATGTAAGGCTACCTAGCGTAAACAACGAATACCCAGACCTGAAAATGGTAGACGCGCCAGATCTTTCGCACGTCAAGGATAAAGTGCTTAAAGACCTTGAACCGCAACCCTTGCAATGGAAGAAGCATATCGATCTAGGAGATGAGGTTTATTCAGAAAGCCTAGGACTCAAAGGTGTTGCGACTGAGCTTTGGTTCTTTATCAGCGGTGACGTTAAAGTTCATGTGGGACTTAAAGAAGCTTACTGCGGCGAAGATTATGTTGTTCGTTATGCAGACACTTTCGAGCCGACTATTAAGAAAAAATCAAAACCTAAACACAAAGAGTCTGGTTGCATGAGAACCAACACTCTCACTAACTTATAAGGGAAAAGATATGCAAAAAATCCAACTTGGCTCAGAGGTTAGATGCACTATCACTAACTTCACAGGTATATTACTGAGCGAAGAGTCTCACCACTATGGGTGCACGACATATTCAATCCAGCCCATCGGTACAGATGATGTCAGCAAGCAACGAAGTGTATCTTCTGCTTACGTCGAAAAAATAGGAGAGGGAGTGATAAACAAAGTTCAATACTCTCCTGAAATAGTACCCAGATTCAGCCTTGGCGATAAAATCGAAACAGTTATGGGCTTGAGAGGCACAGTAACAGTCATACAGCGCACACTTCATGGTTCACTCCGGTACTTCGTGGAGCCTGGTAAGGAAGCAAGTTCGGATAGCAAAGAAGTATTTGTTACCTTCGAACCTCTCATGAAAAAGGTGGCGTGAAGTTAAAGCGAGACCATTAAAAACATAGCGCTCCAGTCGATTTATAGGCGAATTTGATATTTAACACTGGAGACGCTGTGTCAATTTTTGATTTTCTTACATCAACCAGAACCTTTGAAGTTAACCACAAAGGGGTTGGCCTTCTTTTCCATGAGAAAAGACGAGAGAAAAAAGTCACAGCTGCCATAAACATATCGAACCGTCATAACGGGGCACAACCCCACATAGTCGAATGGATTAAACAAACCCTCGAACCGGAATTTATCCAGGCTGTTGACTTTAAGGGGCGGGAAGACCTTCAGGCTCTTGTACCAGACTATGGTAACTTTGAAGCCATCTCACATGTTCAAAATCAGAGAGCAAAGTATATTGCCAATATTATTGCTGATGATGATGACGAAAGAATATTCTCTTTAGAAGAAATCTTAGTTTTCACATTCACCCCCGATGAGCATGTGATGTTTGAAAGCGTTACTTACGAAGCTCATGCGAAGATAGTTGAATTTATCAACACTATACTTAACAACACTATAGATGATGTTCAATTCCCTATCACCAGCCTCTCTATACTCAAAGAATGCTATAAAATTTGTAAAGACAGAGAGTTCAGACCTCTCGGCGAAAGACCACCTGTGTGGAGACTTAGCAAGCCGGAATCCTTGGGGACTCTACTTTCCAATCACCTAGGCGATCTCTCTGCATTAAATTTGCACTCATCTGCTACTAATTATAATGCAATTTCAGCATTTGGCACTGGAATACAAAGCAAGCATTTTAATGCAGAGCTTATAACTAACACACTAGGAAGAAATGGAAGAGCGATTGTTATTAGAAAAAATGGTGACTTTTCAAATATAGCTAAGCACCTCAATGGTCAGATAAATACCGTACTTCCTAACTCAGACAGCATAAATCCTTTTTGGGGAGTTTCGAATCCACAAAAATTTTATTCACTCTTTGTACAGTTCCTAGTATCACTTGCAACGCTATCAAGGGAAGTTGCAGACAGTGAAAAAGCCAGCTTATCAAAGGCTATAGAGTCTGCCTTCAAAAGACATGGTAAAGAAACCGACCTCACAAAAATTGTGGAACTGCTTCAAAACGAAGACGCGGATTTTGCTTCTGTTTACAAAATATACATAAGTGGTGACTATGCCAATCTCTTTAACGGCGAACCTACTCACGACTGCTCTAACGCATTCACATTATTCAATGTAGCAAACTGTTTATCGGGTCAGTCTATTCAACGTGCCTGTATATCAGCACTTGCACTAAAAAGCACTGTTGAGCTGTCAAACTCAAACAGTAGACATAACACACTGTTTATAAACGAAGCAGACTCACTGCTTGATGATGAGGGGCTTTCGCCCTTATTCTACGAACTGACAATGACCAGCAGACCCCACGGGATATCCATCGTCTCGTCGCTCAATGCAGTAGTAAGCATACAGAACAATAAAACAATAAATACAATTTTCAAAAATTCAGCTTGGACTTTAGTCGGGAAAGTAAATAATGATGACCTATCTATTTTTGAAAAGGAAAACACGTTTTCTGATGAAGAGTTTTTACAAATGACGAGGTCAACACTTTTGCGGCACGACAAGTATGTTGAGGTCGTTATACGTAACGGAAGAAACAAAGGAAAATTTAAATACTACATTGACCCTTGCAGTTACGCACTCTTTTCACATTTAGATAAGTACGGTGCAATGGTATCTAATTATGCAAGCTCACTTAGCCTACCAGAGGCCATTAGTACGGTCGCCTCTGTTGTAAGAGATGAGAACAAACCATTTTTTGAAAAGTAATTTTGTTTTTTCAATTTTATGGTTGATCGTAAATAAAAATTAGATATAGTGTTACCTGCTCTGTTTTGAGTAGTTTAATTACAGGATACAAATTATGAAAATTTTGAAATTAGCAGCCGCAGCTGCAATTGCCGCTGGCCTTTCTTTCTCTGCTTCTGCTGCTGATGAGTCAGTTTCTACTCTTTCGATTCTGACTAACGACTTTACGTCGGCTGGCTACATTACTTCAGAAAATGATGGCAATGACGTTGACGGTTTCACAGTTGAGTTCGCAAAGCAGTGGGACAACGACTTCTATGGCTCACTTCAGTACGCTAAAGCGTCAGGTGACGTTATGGGCTGGAATGTTGACACTTACACCCTTAATGGCGTTGTAGGTAAGCAATTTGCAATTGATGCAGTAAGTGTTTGGGAAGTTGAAGCTGGTGCACGCTTTGCTGGCGTTAAAGTTGGTGGCCTATCTGATGATGAAACATTCGCAACCGTTGCTGCAAACTACCGTCGCGCATTTACCAATCAGTTCGCAATGTCAGCTGGTCTTGATTATGTTGATGGAACCACATCAGTTGTTATCGGCGGCGAGTACGACTTTACCGAAAACTTCGGCGTAGCAGTTGATTACTGGAAAAATTCAGACGAAAACACAATCATGCTTGAGCTGGTATACCGTCCAGGCAAGTAAGACTGTTCTTCAGCTTATTTCAAAAAGGGAGCTAGCGCTCCCTTTTTTTATAACTAGCAGTTGACTCTGACTGTCTCCCCATTAATATCGCTGAAAAGCGAGAGATGGAGGCTTACATGCAACTCACTAAAAATCAAATTGATGGAATATATGTTCAGTTGGGGGCGCTGGCCTCAGTCTGTGATAACGCAGAATCGCAAGACGGGCAGGGTTTTTCAAAAGCCGATCTTGTAGGACATTACATCTCTGAGTTACCGCGTTCCTTTTTTAATGAAGAAATTGGCCTAGTATCACTCCTTCTTATACGCAAATACCAAAAACAACTCAAAGACATGGGGCACAACCCCCAGCCATTCATCGATTTAATTAAGCAAGAGCACGCAGCAGACTATGAAAATGCTCAGCTAAATAGACGTTCAATATCACAACGACGATTACGCCTCACATCTAGTGGTGACTTCGAAATATACTTTCCCAATAAATCGAAGATGTTTGGCTTTAATTCCGCGCTCCCAAACGGTTTTGATTGGATTGAAGAACAAAAAATTCCTCACGGATACTTATTCATTGTAAAGCGTGGCGCAAGAGCGTTTGTCGAAAACACTGTAGCAAACTTCAGTAATTGGCTCATGTCTGATATGGCAGAGACTGCGCTTACCGATACTTCGCTGGACTCCATAGACGTAAAACACGCACTTAAATACGATCTCAATATCAGTGGGGAATATGCCGCCAACCTCGTTTTGGATTGGCCTAATACGCGTGTTTACCTTGACAGGATCAGAAAGTTTTCAAAGCGTAGGTTCAACGGTGTTGATGCTTGGAACGTTAATATTCAAACTGTAGCAGATGTTGACTTGTTACGTGAAATGGTTGAAGAAGAAGGCAAAACCGTCCTATTGTCTGACTCAGTAGAGAAATTGCTCAGTGACTGGGAATTACTAAGATCTGATATTGAGCTTCAAGAAAATGAGAGAGCGCAGCTAGCAAAGGAGAAGGAGTATCGGGAGCGTCCAGTTGCTAATGTAGGCCTAATCGAAAATGCATTTATCATAAAGTTCAGTAGCTTCTCTTGGAGTCTGGTAAATTGGGTTAAAGCCGAACTTAACAACAAGTCTTTCAATAGAGACACTAAAGATTGGAATGTAGAGTATAGCGAACAAAATATTGTCGCCTTGCACAATAAACTACAGGATGAGAACTGGATCTTTAGCACAAGTGCTACGAAACATATAGAGGATGCATATTTAAAGGCCGCAAACGATTTACAGAAAGAAGCTGAGAATAAAGAGTTATCACTCTATATCTCGACACTCAAAGAGCCTACTGAAGGATTTACGTGCGATCTTAGCAAAATCAATGGAAACCCTTTTCCATTCCAACTAGTTGTAGCTGAGTATAATCAGCGCCGACAGAACCTCTTAATTGCAGATGAAATGGGGCTTGGAAAAAGTCTAGCTAGTCTTATATGTGCTACCAATAACCATCTCGATGATTCAGTTATTGTTATGTGCCCAGCAATAGCGAGACTAACCTGGCGAAATGAGATAGATAAATGGCTATTCGATAAGTCTGTATACATTTGCAGAAAGGCAAATTCTAAAAAGAATGCAGCTAAGGAGAGAGAGGCTATCCAAGCAGCGAACTTTGTGGTCGTGAGCTACAACAAAGCAGAAGTCTACAGGGAAGAACTAAAACTTAAAGAATCAAAGCTTTTTATTGGTGATGAGTCACAGTACCTGAAGAACGAAAAAGCGAAAAGAACGAAAGCAGCAATGTCCGTGAGCGACACTTGTGATCATGTATATTTGCTCTCTGGAACAGCAATGAAGAACAGACCGAAAGAGCTTATCACCCAACTAACTATGTTAGGAATATTCGAATCCGAGTTCGGTGGTTTCTTTGAATTCACTCGTAAATATTGTGATGGTCATAATAATGGCTGGGGATATGTTTTTGATGGTGCTAGCAACTTATCAGAGTTGCGAGAAAGGCTTCGCCAAACATGCATGGTGAGAAGAAAAAAAGACGATGTCATGGAGCTACTACCTCCTAAAAGGCGTATTAGAATTCCTATTGAAATTGATAACAGAAAAGAGTACGACAAAGCTAACACCGACTTTGTCGCTGCACTTAAGAAAAACGCTAAAGCCAAGGCAACGCTTGCAGCTAAAAAAGAAAAGCCTGCTAAGCGTAAAAAGTTCATCGAAAATTATGTTAAGCGAACTGTGGCTTCTGCCCTTAAAGCGCAAGCTCTAACCCATATCAATACACTCAGGAAAATAGTTGCCGCAGGAGTACAAAATGCTGCTTGTGATTGGATCAGTGAATATGCTTCTTGCGACGATCCGTTGGTTGTATTTGTTTACCATAAAGAGCAGCAAAAATTCATTTATGATCAATTAAAGGGAAAGGGACTCCGTGTCGGAAAAATAGTTAGCGGAATGAGTGATGAAGCACGTAAACAGACAGAAAATGACTTTCAGAATGGCTTGTACGACGTAGTTATTTGCGCACTAATGTCAGCTAATACTAATATTACCCTGACTGCCGCATCAAGGTGCATCACTATCGAATACGACTGGGTGCCTGGAGAGCATCTTCAAGCTGAGGATCGTATTCGGCGCATCGGCACTAGCATTAACATAGAAAGCATCGATTGCTATTACTTCCATGCACAAGACACAGTGTACGACCACTTCTGGAACGTTATCATTGGCAAGCTAAGTGATATTGAAAAAGCCATGGATTCGGACTCAGTAACTGAGTATGAACTTTCTGATGATGAAGCTAGAGCTGATATTATCAAAGGCTTCATGAACGACTTCGACTTCATAAAAGAAGCGGCTTAGCTCATTACACCAGATTAGATTTGGATATAACTACATGAATAATACAAACCTATCATTTGAAGAGAAAAAGAGACTGAACAACCAATTAATTAAGCTTGGTGACATGATGGGAGACGGGCTACACCTTGAGCCTGGTGGTAGTCATATCGCAAAGGAGTATAGAGCAGTATGTCGCGCCCTAGGCATTAGAAAGCCTAGAAAAAGTAACGTTGACGGGATAAATGAGTTCATGAAGGTAGCACTCAGTAAATTTAAGTGCACAGATGATGATTGCAAAGGCGAGCTAAAGCAAACTCGTTCTGGCTCGAAACGAGCCAAATGCACTAAGTGCAACAGAAAGTACCTGTTATCGTCACGTAGAAAAAAGAGCTAGCGTGTACTGTTAAGCGCAGTATATATTATTGCTGCTTCTCTGCTATCTAGCTCAAAAGCTTTTTTTAACTCATTAATTGATTGACCTGAGGCACTTCGCATAGTGAACCCGCTTTTTATCAATCGTGAAATCACATCTTTTTCAAAGTGGCACACGTGTAATAGGAACGATTCTAAAAAGCATCCTTTTTGAACAGCGCCATATTCTACTGAGTTCGAGGTTTGAGGAGTAGGGGAGGATTGGGATTTAGACACATTGCCAACATGTTGATTTTCAAAGTACGACTTAGCTGATTGGAGCGCGATAAAAGCAGTATGCTTATACCCATATGTTAGCTCGACATTGCACCCATGTTCTACCTTCAATGAATTCAACGTCCTCATATACTGAACAACATTATCAAAACAGGATTCAAGATCTACAACCTCGCAATCATCACTTTCGAACACCCAAACAGGAATATACGAATAGCCTGACGCTGCAAGAGATTGCCTTCTTCGGGCAAGCAACTTTAGCTTGCTATCGATTAGCCCTAATATCCCTTTAATTACACTTGAATCCAATCTTAGTCTTAATACAATTACCGCCAACTTATTATCTGAGTAAGACAGCTCTATGTCTGAGGTCATATCTGGCTCTCTTACCACATTTCTTATACCTGCTGACCTTATTCCCATTAGTATTGCGTTTGGAATGTCAGGCCTACCAGTGACGCTGATGCGACCTTTCATGTACACGTCATCAAATCGCACGTGATTGGTGTCCAATGATGCATACTGTTCGAGCAGCGTTTTTTGATTCTCCGCCCCCAGCCTTTTTAGCTTGTCTTTCGCATTTATCGATGGCTTTCTATTAATGGAAAAGCCAGCTTTACTCTGAATTTTAAGCTTCCTGGCAAGCTTATTATTACTACCTAGAGATACTTTTCCTTTAAGATGTTCACTGATACGCTGTTTGATCTCTTCTTGCGTAATCTCACTTAATACAACTTCTAAACTATTCTTATCTATACGTTCTAACGACTCAGTATAACTCTCTATCAGATTCTTTACTGGAGCCACCAGCTTGGTGTCCTTTGAGTAATACACTAATGAGCCACCATTCACCCTTACTGTGAATATGGAGCCAAGTTCATTGAGATAGAAGCAAGCGCCTTGTTCGTAGTACCTATAGTTCATTTCAAAATCTGTAACATGTGAAATTGCGTGACTGAGGATATCACAGGTACTCTTACATCATTGACATGAAACTAATTTTAATTAAGATTATTTTCACCATGAAGCACCGAACTAAACAATGAACGCAGAAGTTACCGCAACCCTCCTATCAAAAACATATAAGTGCGTCGTTTCAAACGAAGACTATTTCCAAACAAACTTCGGCTTTCTTGGGCTTAATTCACCCCCGCCCAACCTTATTGTCATTTCTGTTGCTGAAGAGCTGCATAGTGCCATTATTAAGGGGAGAGCCAATTCTTCTTGGGTCTCCGTACTACAGGCCATAGTTAGTGTAAGAAGCTTTCTTGTTAAATACATCTCAAACACTAAAATTGATAATGATGAGTTGCCTTTTTATATTGCAGTAGCAACTGCATATGTGGACTTATTTGCCAGACTCTTCAATGTTAATTACGGCATGTCTGCAAATCATTTCGAAATACTTGTAGAAAATTTCAAAAATAATGTTGACTCTGCTTTTTAATTCCTTATTGTAGGTTCTGTTGACTGAACAACTTGTCCTAAAGTTAAAGTCCTGTCCTAGAGAAGAAATTCTCGCTCTCAGTCAGCCACAAAATTCCAAAGTTATGTCCTGGTCTACGGGGAGTTCGCTCCCCTTGACTACCATCACAACAATATGTCTTGCAAAATTCTCAAACAAGTTTAATATAGTCGTTATACACACGTCCTTCCTTTTGTGTATGTCCCTAAAGTTAAAGTTAATGTCCTTGAAGCCGCTTCCATTGCGGCTTTTTTTTCGGCTTAATCACTTATTTCTCATCTAACTCCTGTGCTTCATACTCTCTATTTTGAGGGTAAAAATATGTTTAACACTATCGGTACGTGCAGTTTGTGTGGAGGCCAGGTTACCACCCCTGAAGTTTGGGGGGGAATACACCCTCCAACACCGTCATGCAGATCTTGTGGCGCTATTGCAGCAGTACATGGGACTGTCATTCCAATGACCAAGCCTATTTCTCCCACACCTCAAATAACTGGTTTTAACAAAACAACTTACATCGAGAATAATTAAACATGACTTTAACTGAGAAACAATTAAACGTTATTAGAGCGTCTGGTTATATCTTTGGCGGCATATTAGCCTTACAGCGTGCTGTCGCTGTAGTGTATATCTTCCTAGCCTCCGCAATCTCATTCTTCACTCTTGTGAATGGTTCTGATTTTACTAACCCTGTTCTTTGGGCAGTGTGTGGCGTATGTATAGTAGTTGCGAGCTGGGGGTTTCTCACTGTGATAGGCTTTAGTGAAGCCCTCAGTTTTACCGCTTGGATGCGAAATAAAGATCGTGTAGAGCAGGATACTACGGAAGTTATAGGTTTTTTCGAAAACAAGGAGGCTCAGGTCAATGACTTAGTCGCTGAGTTTTCTAATCGTCTTACATCTATTCTTTCGATAGAGAAGGTAAACAAAGCGGCACTAAAAGACAAGTATGATGAACTGAAGGGGGCAGCTAATTCTGTTCTTAAGCTGCGGGACACTGCTGAGCACCATAAATCTCTTTTTGATGATGGACTTGCATTCATTGACTCTCTTTCATCGTCATTTTGCATTGCTGCAACACCATTACTAGCACTCGCCCTTGCCCTTAGTTTGTATTTACAGTCTGTTTGATGCAAATTAATTTAGCCAAATAGGGAACCGCATCTTTAGCTCTCTGTAACGTGACTACTTAAAGTTATGCGCTTAAGGGAATTTACGATAAGTAAACTTTTGCAGACTTTTTACCAATTGAATGACCTATGTAACCTTGAACTCAACAGGACATAGGAGATTATTATGAGCGCCACTTTAAAATTCGTTAAACCTGAACATGAAGATATTCTGAGAGAATACTTAGATAATGAAGGTGTAGTGTTGGTTTTTGGAAAAGAAGCTCAACAAGACGCAATTAAGCATGGTTATGAAGATAACGAAGAACTCGATGGGTATGATTTTGGTGGAGAGGCAGATATCTTTGTAGAGAAGGCATCCAATAAATCACACAACGCCTTTAACTTTATGGCAGAAAACCCTATCGATTAATTTCATACTTGGACATTTACGTGTCCAAGTATTTTTACTTCTAACTCTCACAAGTAATTACTAAGGTTTAGTTATATCCGTATTAAAGACTAGCGCTTTATTTCAGCTAGAGCATTTTCTTGCCTATTTAAAACTAGTAATTGTCCTGACCTTGCTCGTATTGTCCGATACACCGCAATAGATACCCAATTTTCATCAATGTAGCAAAAACGATGACAGCGATGTGTCCTAAAACCTTAACGGAAATTGAAATTTCTGCATCGAAGTTATGCAACGCTGCCGCAATAGAAACTACAAATATCACGCCCGTCCCCATCATTACATCGCCTGTGGCCGTGATTCTTTTCAAGTTTACGCGTTCTTTTTCTTTCACTTCGCCTCCATGCCATAACGTATTATTATAAAATAGGTAGCTATATCTGGCGAAATACATCTCCCATGCATACCTATATGTGAATATTTGAAGAAAACGGGTCGTGCTACTTTACAAAGAGACCATTATTATTAATCTGTAACGCACAAAGTAGCAATATCATGCAGGATCATTACATGCACCCGTACGGTCAAACAGAATTATTTGATAGCGTATTAGACTCATTTTTAGAGGCAGATACACCGCTCTCTATCAATTCAATTTATTCTAAAGTTGCTGACAAATTAAACCTCGACGAAAAAGTCACTCAAAGCAAAGAGCCAGTCGGGAAAAGCGGCATTAAGCACAACCTTTTTCATCGAAAAGTACGCTGGGTAATTCAATCGCTACGTGAACAGAATATTGTGACGAATGTTAAGCGTGGCATGTGGGATATTCACAAAGAGAAAAAAATTGAATTAACGGCCATCACCCCTGAAGAGAATGTAATTGCAGCTTCCACTGACATGGGTATTGTTCTTTGGACAAGAAATCGTAGCATTTTTGGGAGCAAGACGGGTGGTATTGATACATTTCATGCAATGATCACATCGCCACCGTACCCGCTTAAATCCAAGCGTGCTTACGGAAACCCTGATGTAGACCAATACGTTGATTTCATCTGTGACGCGATTGAGCCTATCTTACCCAAGTTAGCTGATGGTGGCTCGATTTGCCTTAATGTATCCAATGACATCTTCATGAGTAAGTCTCCCGCCAGAAGTACATATTGGATGAAGCTATGCATTGCTCTAGAGGAGCGTCTTTCACTCCATTACATGGATGATCTTCTTTGGACTTCAAACAAAATACCTGGCCCAACTATGTGGTGTTGTCGCACGAAGCAACAACTTAAACATGGCTATGAACACTGCTTATGGTTCACCAATAACCCTGCCAAATGCTTCTCTGATAACCGAAGAGTGCTTCAGCCGAACACAAAAGCACACCAAAAGTTTGTAGATAAAGGCGGCATAAAACAAAACTCCATCAATGGCGATGGCGCATATGTGAAAAATATTGGTGATTTTTCCAACCCGCAACTTACAGGTACAATCCCATATAACCATATTTATGTGCCTAATCATTGTAATGAGAGCAGGGCAGTCAAAAAACATGCACAAGAACTTGGCTTGCCTCCTCATTCCGCAAAAATGCCTTTATCACTAGCAAGTTTTTTAGTGAAATTTCTGACTAGACCAGGAGATCTTGTTGTGGACTTGTTTGGGGGAACACTTACAACAGGACAAGCTTCTCAGAATAACGGGCGACATTTTGTCATTTTAGAGATGATGCTAGAATATATCGTACAAGGATTTCACAGGTTCAGGAATGAATCCTCAACGTGGATCAACCCTAAGCTATTTGCTAATTGCTCATAACCTTGATGGTATTCGCGTCCATAAAATAGAAAACTCGAATACCTCACCACTTCTTTCTAAAAATCTTGCACTGACGAAAAAAATCAATATCCTGCTTTCCAGGAGGAGTGCTTATGAAAATTTTAGAATTAATGAAAAACCACCAGCATGATTATACTGGTGTGCAACCTTATGTGTTTGAGCCATCTGATGAGCCACAAACCCACCTTCTACCCTATGAAGGATTTTTAGCTTCTCCCTTTCCTAAATTTAGTATCGAGCTAAACGGCAAAGCTTTAACCGATCAGGGTGGCACGTTTAAAACCGAAATCATTTATTGCGAAGAAATTGGTGTCGATGACTATTTGTTTATCTTAGACCAGCAGGTAATGGATACTTACGTCGTTATAGAAATCACCAAAGACAAAATGGTCGCGTTTAAAGGTGGCGTTAGAGTAATGGAGCAGCATCCAGGTACAGCTTATGAGCAGTACAAGCGCATGGTTCACAATTACCTAGAGCGCTTAAGGTCTGGAAGCTGGGGGACTTACAATGCTTCTGGTAAAGCCAAGTATAAGAATAATTCAGGCCAGAAGAAAACCTACACCCCGAAAGATGTCATTTATATTTCCAAAAAGAAATATAACAATTTAAATAAAGCACCCACACCCCGTGGAATTCAGTCTATTAGATGGCAAGAATCATGGGAGGTGCAAGCGCACTGGCGTAAAATAAGCCCCGATAGCTTAGGGCTTGACCGATACGGGAAGCGATGGGTTAAAGGTTATACATGGATCTGCAATTACGAAAAAGGGGAAGGTGCCAAACTTTTCAAAATCCGCAAGGTTCACTAAACACGACTCTACCGAGCAAGTCTTGAACTCATTTGCCTGACTTGCTCTAAAATCGCTTTCCCTACTTTACCCTCGTGAGACTTCCTATAATCCTGGATTTGAGAAAGCCCTTGCTCTATGTCCGAGCTTTTTACTAGTGTCATCACCGAGTCTTTATAAAATGGGCATGGAATTATCTTGTTTAAACCTACAGCTTCACATGACAATCCATTTGCTGTGGCTAATTCGCGCTCATTCTGGTGAACGTTACGAACTAACACATTACACGATCCCTCATAAGAACGGCCTATAGAAGGCATTAGATAAATAACCAAACAATAATCTTTCATATCCGTTTTGACTCCTTGTCTTTTTAACTACCCAGTAAATAGCATTCAATAGATCCGAAATTATGACATCTAGATGAGTGTTGACTTCACTTCTTCATTCATTAACGTTGTTGATGGACTATAAACACGCTAAGAGACTAACTATGAAATATTTGATATTACTACTGCTTTTGATAACTGCGAATTTCGCGCTCGCTGATTCACGATTATCTGAATCAGAACAGGCCGAAGTCGCAGCAAACCTGGATAGCCTATTGGAGCGCATTCGCAAATTGGAACACTACCATGAGCAAAGCGCTACTGTTTATCCTAATGCAATACCCAGCACTTCGCGTGAGGTATTGCTAGCCGCAACAAAAAGGGTGTCACTCGCCAACTGCACCATGGGCAGTGAAATGCCCAATAAGCGCTGGACGTACTCCGTCGATAAAAATGTTTTAGCAACTGCCATCTTGGAAGTTAAAAATCAGGACGTCATTGTCTGTGAAATGCTTCGAGACCCTAAATAATCTTGTACAGGTGCGCACCTGACTAATGCGCACCTTAAATATTAGTGGAATGAAAAATGGAACAATTAGAACAACCCAAAATAACTGAGTTGGTTAAGGCTATCCTCGAAAAGCACAGAAATGAAAGAGCAGTTTCTGGCTCTGATATTGATTTTGATGACTTGACTGATACTGTAACAATCACTACGAATGCGGTGATTGAAGCCTTACAACATAGCGTTGATATTTATCAAATTAACGATGAACAGATCGAGCTTACGTTAAAGATTACAACCGCTATTGCTCTTCGTCTTGTCAAGGGTAACGAGCGCCTGTTTAGCTCAATAGAAGGGGAGGCCGCTACAATCTATTCAGATATTACTGAAAAAAGGTTTCTTCCCGAAAACACCAGACACAATAAGCGTTAGAAGAAGAATGAGGTAGGTGGGCGAAATAACACTACCTCGTTTTTTTACCAAAATCCTCGCTAGGACTTCGTGCCGCTTCGCAGTCGCTGCACTAACAACACATCAATTCTCCCCAACTGAACCTTTAAAACATTGTAGCAATCACAACTAAGAGGACATTTATAATGGCTACTAATACTCAAGCACTTATCGAAGAGAAAGCAGAGATTGTGAAGCAAGCCTTTATCGAGGCCTGTCAGCGCAAGGTACGTTCCGGTGGATTTGACACGTCGAATGCTGAAGACAACCATGGCTCAAATGGTCTGGCTCCAGTCTACGCATCCGCGTTGAACGATCTGTATAGTGAACAAAAAGACACTATGTCAAAAAGAGCTTTGAAAGACTCTAAAAACTTAGACTCTTTCTAATTTTAAAGCGGCCTCAGGTCGCTTTTTTGTTTGCCCAGCGAAGCTGGCAAACCCGTCAGGTTGAAAG
>CEVI01023740.1_pt1 | contig 24901 bp, 21 predicted proteins | sample 531471 | NCBI WGS metagenome assembly CEVI01 (sample SAMEA2623513, study PRJEB7988) | marine metagenome | isolation source: saline water (ENVO:00002010), including
TTATAAAAAGAAAAAATAATGGGGTCAGAGTACTTTTACGATATTCGCAATAAAGTACTCTGACCCCATTAACTTTATTTCTATTCAGGTATTCTGCCTCCACTAGCTACGAATAATACTTATCCTGTCGAAGGTCGAAACTTTACCGATAAAGTTCCTACCAATTGAATTTTTCTTTCAGAACTTTCTTGTACTTTTGGCCTTTTTTACTTAATTTGACTCGCTTTTTACTCTTCCCTTTCGGTTATTTTGTATAAAAATCAGAGTGTTAAAAGCGAAGGTGCTCGGAAGGATACATATATTTAAAAAGCGTAATCTTTGTTTCATCAACTATTTCTATAAAGGTGAATAAAGGATGTTCTCTTCGATGATTAACAAAAACAAAGAAACTAGACCAACGCCAAAGCTGTTTAACTTTTATCAAGATTCATCATTAGCGCGAATGATAAACTTTATTAACGAAGCGGTAATCGTTATTGATTCATCTGGCGTCATTGAAATGCTCAATCCTATGGTTGCCAATTTAATGGGCGCACAACGAGATAGACTACTGGGTCATAATTTACTTGAGTTGGTCGTTGACGCAAAAGGGAAGTCTCAAACACTGCTCATAGACTGTTTAGAAAAGGGGCGCCACTATCCAATATCTTCACCACCTATAGAATTGAACCTAAAAGCAGACCTTAGTCCGACAATCAGTGTGGAGATGTCTATTTCAACGCTACCCGAAGAATTGTCTTCGTCTAATACATTATTTCTTTGTATTTTGCGTGATCTCACTTTGCATAAAGCAGAGTACGGTTTGCTTAAACAAAAAGCCAATACAGACTATTTAACCGGCCTTGCCAATCGCCACCGTTTTGCCGACTACTTAACGAAGCAATGGAATATTTGCGAGCAAGATAATCTTCCTCTTAGTATTATCTTTATTGATATTGATCACTTTAAAGATTTTAACGATAGGTACGGGCACATAGCGGGCGACCGTTGCTTAAAACGCATAGGTGAGACTATTTCGTTAAGCTTACCCCATCGCGATACCTTGGCAGCCCGTTATGGCGGTGAAGAATTTGCGCTGGTATTGCCTAAGTGTTCACCGCAAACAGCACAGTTGTTGGCTATTCGTATTAAGCGCCATATATCACAGCTTAGTACCCGCCAGTTTGCCGTCACAAAAGAGTCGCAACTTACGGTAAGTATGGGCGTGGCAACACAAATTGATAATAGGTATGACAGTGAGGAATCTTTACTGAATGCTGCTGATACTCTGTTGTATCAAGCAAAATCACAAGGTAGAGACCAAATATGTTTTTTATAAAAACTGCTAGACTAAAACACGCTAGATCACTTCACTAGCGTGTTGAATGTTAGTTGCAATTACCATGAGCGGATCTTACTTACTAAGTAAAGTAACATCACTTGGGTTAGTTGCGGTTACCCAGCGGGATAGATAGCAGGTTTCAATTATTTCGTGAAACTTGAGTTTAGTCTACGGTTTTAATTTGGTTCAGATATTACTTTTTCTGGGGTATATCGACATGTTTTGCGCCTAGGTGCTAGGCGCAAAACAATAATATTTTTATCTCCCGGTAGGTCTGTTTTTTAATTGAGGGTCTGGGCTAACGAATACTTGGTTTTGTGGCACGGTAACGAGTTTTAAACAAATATCTTCTTTGTCCGCATCAGAATCAATGATCGTTAACACTTGGCCGTCCTTTGAGATATTTATACTAAGGTCATGGCTGGGATCTCCTGTTATTTCAGGCGCTATGAACTGTAGATTAGAGCTATCTGGGTTGAGAGTGTATGTTATAATGGTATTTGCTTTCTCTACCGTGACTGGTTCTGTGGTTGGGCTACCTTCCGAATCATATATGGTGTATTCCACTGAAGACGATGACGTATCTACAGATACCGTAAAGCTAATTATAGGTGCTGACATTTTTGGCTCCTTTATATTGGGTTAAAAATCTGAAGTGTTTATGTTCATTAAATTAAGCTGTTTTTCTACAAGCTTCGCTTCGTCCCATATTCCTAGACATGTTTTACTCAGGTGGTTGGCGATTAGGAATGTGGGCTTTAAACTTAAAGTAAGCAGTTTGTCGGTCATAGACTGCAACACTTGGCAGTCTGGTTCATAGGCAAGTCCGGTGTATCGTTTGTAATAAACCCTTGCAGTAAAGTATTCGGTTAACTCATAAGCATTCTCTAGTAGATATTTATCGGTATACTTTTCGATCTCAGTTTCGAAGTGTTCATCTACAGTAGAAAGAATTAATTTGCTTGCCGAGAAGTCTTTATTTACTAAAAAGAACTTAATGAGAACCAATTTAACTTTAATTGATATATATGGCTTTATCACCTCGCTAAGTAGCAAAGTAATCTCTTGCTCGTTAGTATCATGGTCATTCATGTAGAGTGAATTTCTGACAAGCATCGCATTAGTATGAACGAGATCATGTTTCCAGTAGCTATTATCAGGATCTTGATTTAATGCATTTTCAAATAACTCTTTAGCCTGCAGTAAATTGTTTCGAGCCAAATCTGGGCGTTGCATAGTTTCGTTAAGTTCTGACAAGTTCAGAAATACAAACGCTAATGTTTCCTTAATCTCAGCGTTATCAGGGTTAATCTCAAGCTGTTCGGTTAGTATATTTTGAGCGTCTATCAATATCTTTTTAGCATCCGCTAGCTGACCTTTATGCTCTAATGTTGAAGCAATCCATGAAAGTGTATCAGCTGTATAGCTATGCAAGTGAATGTTATGTGGCTCGATGTCTAGGTACTGTTTTTTTAAGTTAATCGAATGACGAAAGTGAGTAAGAGCTTCGTCCCACTTAAAAGTTTTATATTCGATTCCGCCTAAAGAGCTATATGCGTAAGACAATTCTAGTAACGCTTCTAGATTGTCTGGGTACGCACTAACCAATTGCTTGCTCAAGTCAACATAACGCTTAAATTCTGCTCTTGATACTTCAAATTGCCGATTGCCCAACGCAATATTCCCCAACCAAAAGGCATTCGCCCCCGCCGCTTTTAGCAATTCGAAGTTATTGGGCTGGTCTTCTAATAATGCACTTAAACGTTTATCAGCCTCTTCATACAATTGTTTAGCGGTTTCAGTATCGTCTCGGTAAAATCGTACTTCGGCCATCGCTTGCAGTGAAAGCGCATGTTGAAAACGAAGTTCGAAACTGGCTTTTGGCGGGCTAATGGTAAAAAATCCATATTCACTCGCTTGCTGAGCTTGTTCAACATAACTCAGTGCTTGTTCGCTAATGCCTTCCAATAAATCCATGCGTTTTACGCTACGTAGTTTATCGGCAAAGTCACCTATCATATAACCCATTAAGTTTTCGGCTTCTAGCCGTTTTCTTTCGGCCAGGTGTTGGGACTGCTGACTTTGTAGCATGGCACCAAATGAAACTACCGTTAAGCACGCTAGCGCGGCCAGCGTCACTCGGCGAATAATTCGTTTCCGTTGGGCGGTTTTTTGTGATGCCTTAATGAGGGCAAATTCGTCTTGGGATAGGTTTAAGCTGGTGTCGCCTTTTAACGCCAACGCATCGGTTAAGGGTTTACCTTCGGTCAGTAAAAACGCCTTACTTTTGTTGTCTTGCAGCCACTGTTTGGTTTGCTGTTCAAGGCGGTTTTTACTGACTAACGAACTTTGATGTTGTTGAAGCCATGTTTGTACTCGCTGCCAGCGGCGAAGTACCGCTTCGTGGGCGACTTTAAAGCACGCTTTATCTTGGTAAAGATGCGATACAAATAACCGATTTTCTACCATTAAGGTTGCAAACTGCTTTTCATTATCATTAGTGAGTTCACTCCATAGGGCCGTGCGGCTGGTAAGTGTATTGCCGTCGTTGGCAAGGGTTATTACCAAGGGTAAAACGCGGTCTAACGCGGTTTGTACCTTAGCTGGCATATGCTGGAAAAGTTGTTCGGCTTTGTGACCAATCGCCCCTTCAATACCGCCTAATTGCTTATAGGTACTTACTTGTAGCGTGTTGTCTTTTCGCTGTAAGTAGAGTTCTTGCAGCGTATATTGCAACAAAGGCAAGCAATCTGGCTCAGCGGCGGCATCGGTAAGAATAATGTCGTCTAGGGTGACATCTGTGTTGTCGTCTTCTTCCCAGTTCAAACCCGCGGCAATGGCGGGTAGGCGTATCATTTGGCTAAGTTCGCCGGCGGATGGTGGGGTAAGGTCGAAATGCGCGCCACGCTCTTTGTTTTTCATTAGCGTGGGGTAGGCGGCTAACTGGTGGTAAAAGTCGTTTCTACATACCAGCAATATCATAAATATACCGCTTTGCGACAAGGTGTCTAACAGAGAAAATACGGCGTTTCGCTGGCTAACGCTAACCGCTGAGGTGGCTAAATAAGCTTCTAGTCGGTCTAGTACAATCACAAAACAAGGGTAGGCCAAGGTGTTGTAGTGGTCGCTCTGGCTTAGCTTTGTTTTTACGTTATGAATAATCTGTTCAGGGTGAGTAGTCAGCTTTATCGCTAAAGAGTCTGCGCTCTCCCCCTCAAACATTGGGGCATCATTAATGTCCCAGTCCAACATGCAGGCGGCTAACTCTTCAATAATGTAAGCGGGGCGAATATCGGAAAAATCAATGCTGATGTAGTCGAAGGCACGTATGCCGTTTGCCCCCTTTTCGTTTAACATCCTGGGTAATAACCCTGCATGCACTAACGAGCTTTTACCTGAACCACTGGGGCCAATAATTAAGGTAAAAGGGCGTTTTCTGTTGCATTGCTCGGCAAGTCGGTGAATTAAATTTTTCACTGCGGCGTTACGGCCATAATACACTTGGCTTTCTTGCTGGGTAAACGCGGTTAAGCCGGGGAAGGGGGACTGACCTTGCCAATTAGTCTCTGCTGCACGGGTTTGTTCGTCTTCTACAAACTGCACATCGGCAATAACCCTATACCCACGTTTTCTTATGGTTTCAATAAATAGTGGGTCGCTGGCTTTGTCGTCTAATGCTTTTCTTAGCTGAGTAATGGTTTTATGAATAGGGTTGTCGCCAACGGGCGAGTTGGGCCAACATTGGCGTACAATATCGTCGGCACTCACTACCTCACCAGCTTGCTGGCAAAGTAGGAGTAAAACGTCCATGGCTTTGGGTTCAATGGTCCGCTTAAATTTTCCGAGTCTTAAAGTATTAGAGGATGGTTCGACTTGCCAATCGCCAAGGTAGAACTGTGTAATAGCCATTTATAGATTCAACTAAAGGTTAATAACGCGGTTCTAAGCTAACCTGATTTGATTAAAACGTAAACGGATTTTGCTTGTTTGACATGTAACAGAATATATAAAATTATTATACTTATTAGACATCTATAATATTTATGTATATATTGTGAACCCTTTTTGAAATAAGAATTAAGCTTATAGGGTCTTATTTTATACACGTGCTTAGCGCGTCTTAATCTGATAACGACAAGTAGGGGTATTCCCATGAAACAAATCAACAAAACATCTATGGCTTGTGCGCTAGGTGCCGTGGTTTTAGGTTCGTTGGCATCAACGTCAACATTGGCTGAAGCAAATCCATTTGGGGTTCAATCACTAGAATCCGGCTATAGTCAGTTTGCACCTGAAGGCAAGTGTGGTGAAGGAAAGTGTGGCGAAGATAAAGCCAAAAAAATGAAAGAAGGTAAATGCGGCGAAGGAAAGTGCGGCGAAGATAAAGCCAAAAAAATGAAAGAAGGCAAGTGTGGTGAAGGAAAGTGCGGCGAAGATAAAGCCAAAAAAATGAAAGAAGGCAAATGTGGCGAAGATAAAGCGTCCATGAAAGCCGATGCCAATAAAGCCAAAGAAGGGAAATGTGGCGAAGGAAAATGTGGTGAAGGTACTTGCGGAAGTATGTAAGCGTAGCGCACAATTCGGGTCATCATAAGATGACCCAGTTATTATGAGGCGAAGAATGTTTAATCTTGAAGGGGCTGGACTGGGTTTTAGAAGGGAGTTACTCGCTGATATCTTACCTATACTGCCTTCAGAAGTAGATTTTTGGGAAGTGGCGCCAGAAAATTGGATCCCTCTTGGTGGTGCATACCAGCGCAAATTTCAACAGGCAATATCGCAGGCACCTTTTACAACCCACGGCCTTTCACTGTCTATTGGCAGTACAGATAAACTTGATGTGGGGTTCGTTAAATCCATCAAACAGTTTTTAGATGCGAACAATATCGCTCTGTACAGCGAACATTTAAGCTATTGCTCTGGGCAAGGTCATATGTATGATTTAATGCCCATTCCCTTTACCAGTGAAGCCGTATACCACGTCGTTGAGAGAATAAAACAGGTTCAGGATATTATTGAACGGCCATTGGTGTTGGAAAATGTGTCTTATTATATGGCGCCTAATCAAACACTTTTAGAAATTGAATTCTTAAATGCGGTGCTTGCAGAATCCGGCGCTTTCATGCTTTTAGATGTGAACAATGTCTACGTGAATAGCGTGAATCATGGCTACGACGCTTACGACTTTATTGATAAACTTCCCTCAAATAAAATAGTGTATGGGCATATTGCTGGGCATTTCGACGAAGCCCCAGATTTAAAAGTAGACACCCATGGAGCAGATGTTATTGAACCGGTATGGGCGTTACTTGACCATGCATATCGTACCCACGGTGTATTTCCCACCCTCTTAGAGCGCGACTTTAACTTACCGCTTTTGGGCCATCTACTTGATGAAGTACGTCGAATTAAAGCCATTCAATCTTTGGTGAAAAATGAAACATCATTTGCCGGGAAGGCGCAGGCATGAGCGACGGACTAAAAGAGCAACAAAGCGCATTTGTACGAGCGATTAAAGACCCTGCAACCTTTCAGGCAAAAAATGAAGACGAAAAGCGAAGAATGGCAATTTACCAGTCGCTTTTTTTTAACAATGTAAAAGGCTTCGTTTTATCAGGATTCCCTGTTTTAACCTCAATATTGTCAAGTGATGATGTAAACCACTTAGTGAGGCAGTTTTTCAATCAGCACGCTTGTCGTTCTCCCTATTTCGTGGAAATAAGTAAGGAGTTCGTCGCCTATTTGGCCACTGAACCCGCATTACCTTTCTCGTTACCCAACTTTGCAGCGGAGTTAGCGCACTATGAGTGGCTTGAGTTAGACGTCAGTATTCGGCATGCTTCTATCACTGTGTTACCGTCAACGCATTGTAAAGACACCGATAAACTGTTTTTTTCACCCCTTGCAACCTTGGCGTCCTATACTTATCCTGTACATCTTATCGGTGCGAAATTTATTCCGGCGCATCCGTCTGCGGAACGTAACTATTATCTTGTTTATCGTGATGTTCAGGATGAAGTGCAGTTTACCTTGGTTAACTCGGTAACGGCCGGTATGCTAAACACCATAATACAATATGAAGATGGTGTGGCTTTATCCCAACTAGCGCAGCTACTTTGTGAACAATTGCCGCAAATACCGACACAAAATTTACTGAATGGCTTGCATCAAACCGTTTCAGATTTACTACAAAAAACGGTTTTGTTTACCAAAGCTTAATCTTTCTTCAAAAGATCCTAAAAATTTGTACTGAAAGTGAGCGTTTGATTGGATTAACGCTATCAATCGCGCGTGCTTTCGATTAACATTTACCACCATTTTTTGGTTCCATAAATTGTTTAGGTAGTGCAAATGGCTGACAATTCAGATTTCAAAGAAGTCTACAACAAGTGGTACTTTCTCGCTTCATTAGTAACTTTACTTGCGTTCCCGCTGATGCATATCATCTGCGGCTGGTTTACCTTCTGGTTATAACGCAGACAATCAAGGCATTATTGTGACTGCAGAATATATAAAATCAGTAGTAAAAACCGTACCTGACTATCCAAAGCCAGGTATTTTATTTAGAGATGTAACAAGCGTTTTAGAAGATCATAAAGCGTTTAGCAGCTGTATTTCCCTGCTTTTAGAAAAATATCAAGGCATGGGTTTCAATAAAGTTGCAGGTACCGAAGCTCGCGGCTTTTTATTTGGTGCGCCTCTTGCCATAGAAATGGGCATTGGGTTTGTGCCTGTAAGAAAGCCAAATAAACTCCCTCGCGAAGTGGTGAGTGAATGTTATGAATTGGAATACGGTACTGATACTTTAGAGATACACAAAGACGCCATTCAACCTGGCGACAAAGTACTTCTTATTGATGATTTACTCGCAACAGGTGGCACCATTGCCGCTTCAGCAAAGCTAATTCGCCGTTTAGGTGGAGAGGTGGAGCATGCTGGCTTTATTATCAATTTACCCGATTTAGGTGGACGTGAAAAACTTGACCAAATTGGCGTGGAAAGCTTTAGTCTATGCGAGTTTGAAGGCGAATAAGGATTAAATAACAGGCAATGAGTTATCAGGTATTAGCACGGAAATGGCGCCCAGGTAAGTTCAGTGAACTGGTAGGGCAAGAGCATGTCGTTTCTGCTATTTCAAACGCGCTTGATAATGATAGGCTTCACCATGCGTACCTGTTTACAGGTACCCGTGGCGTGGGCAAAACCACCATTGCTCGAATTTTTTCTAAAAGCTTAAATTGCGAAGAAGGGCAAGGTGCGAATCCATGTGGTCAATGTAATACCTGCAAAGAAATTGAGCATGGTAATTATGTTGATTTGCTAGAGATAGATGCGGCATCGCGCACTAAGGTTGAAGATACCCGAGAATTACTCGATAACGTACAATATAAGCCAACCCGCGGCCGTTATAAGGTGTATCTTATCGATGAAGTTCATATGCTATCAAAGCATAGCTTCAACGCCTTGCTGAAAACGCTTGAAGAGCCACCTCCGCACGTTAAATTTCTGTTAGCAACCACCGATCCGCAAAAATTGCCGATTACTATTTTGTCGCGCTGTCTTCAGTTTAATTTGAAGGCGCTTTCGCGGGAGCAAATAGTTGGGCAATTAACGCATATTTTACAGGAAGAGTCGCTGCCGTTTGAACCTTCAGCGTTAGCGCTATTAGCACGTGCAGCACAAGGCAGTATGCGTGACGCACTAAGCCTTACCGACCAAGCTATTGCTCAAGGGGGCAATGCGGTGAACGCGTCGGTGGTTACCGACATGCTAGGGCTAATGGATAAAAATCAATTGGTGAAGTTGTTACACGCAGTGGTAACTAAAACGCCTACTGATGTTATGCAGTTAGTGCAGGATATTGCTGAGCAAGCACCAGATTACAGTCAAGTACTTGGAGAATTAGCCAGCACCTTACATCAAATTGCTCTTACTCAGTGGGTGCCTGATGTATGTAAGCTAGAAACCACCTCAGCCAAGGCTATTTTTCAACTGGCGAAAAGTATAGCGCCAGAGCAAGTGCAACTGTTCTACCAGATTGCGCTGCAGGGGCGTAAAGATTTACCATTAGCGCTAGACGGGCGAAGTGCGTTAGAAATGACGCTAATGCGAATGATGACATTTGCACCGAACGAACCCATCTCCGACACAGAGGAGATTATCAGTACGGGAAAGTCCCAACTTAACTCGCCAGTCTCTGCAATAACTGCTTCAGAGGCAAGCAGCGCTGTGGTTGCTGAAAAGCCAGCCGAGGAATCTTCATCTGTCAGTCAACGCCAAGCTTCTCACAGTGACGAGCAATCCTCTTTAACGCCAGAGTCAGAAACCACTCTTACACAGCCAGTTGAGCCACAGCCAGTTGAGTTAACACCTGAGGAATCTGGTGCCGCCCCAACACAGCCAGAACAAGCACCGCCAATTGATGAGCCTGTTACTAAAGCTCAATCACCCGCGTTGACACCGGAAACATTGCCGCCAAGTGATGAATCACCGTTCAATGATACGCCGCCGTTAGATGCTTATCATGACGATCTTCCTCTACAAGAGACAGGCATGTTTGAGGGAGAGTTTGGCTATCAAGAGCCTGTGCATATCAATGAGGCCACTGAAAAAAATGCAGATGCTGAGCATTTAAGTGACACGTCACACGGAGCCCTTCAGCATGGTGATAACGATGCGCAGCTTACGTCAACGGCGGATATGTTGGCACTGCGACAGAAATTAAAGCAGCAAAAAGTTGAAAGTGCAGCTGAAAGTACCAAGAAAGCCGCCAAAAATGACAAAGACGACGGCTTGTTTAACCGACTTAGCAGAGGCAATGGCGCGCAAGACATCACACAAGCAGCGCAAGAACCTGTGGCGAAGGAAAACGCGCCGCATACACCAGATTTAGGGGATGATTCGCCACCTTGGGCTACAGAGTCTAAGGGAGACGACAACCCATCGTCTCAGTCTATGGCTGAGCCTGCACAGGTAGAGGCACCATCAAGACAAGTGCAGACCGAAGAAGACCTAGTAACGTCACAATCGCATACGCCTTTTGCTCACGAGAGTGAGCCTCATGCGGACATGCCGCGTAATGAAAATAACGTTGATTCGCAAATGTCGAGCGACCCGCTTCAACCTAGTGAAGCAAGTGATACTGGTGTAGCGCCTCAGCAGTATAAGGGGCAGTTAACGGCGTATTTAGAAGACGGTAAAAAACTGGTGCATGCCAGTCAAATAGATAAATGGAGCTACCTGGTTGAGCAAATGCCGCTGGCGGGGTTATTAAAGCAGCTTGTGTTGCATGCCTCTTTCAGTAAAAACAACGGTCAGGTTACGCTTGAAATTGACAACAGTCAGGCGCATTTACTTAATGAGAGTGCCAAAAAACAATTGTTGGATGCACTACACCATACGTTAGGTGAACAGGTGGAAATTGAAATAGTATTGGGCAACCCTGCTCAGACACCATATTCACTTCAACAAGAAATAGTAGCAATGCGCGAAGCCTATGCGCATGAAGTTTTAGAAAGTGACGAAAAAATTCAAGCGCTGTTATCAATGTTTGATGCATCTATTGTTACCGACACGGTAAAGGCGAGATAACAGTTTCAATTAACACCAAAACGAAGCGAGATAAAATATGTTTAAAGGTGGAATGGGTAATATCATGAAGCAGGCGCAGCAAATGCAAGAGCGCATGCAAAAAGTACAAGACGACCTAGCGAACCTAGAGGTTACCGGTGAAGCGGGCGCAGGTATGGTTAAAGTGACAATGACCTGTAATCACAACGTGCGTCGTGTTGATATTGACGATTCTTTGATGGACGACGACAAAGATATGGTTGAAGACCTAGTTGCCGCAGCATTTAACGATGCGGTACGTCGCGTGCAAGAAACCAGCAAAGAAAAAATGGGTGATGTGACTGGAGGCATGCCTTTACCTCCGGGCTTCAAAATGCCGTTTTAAGAGGTTTTTAGTCAGACTCAGCGTTCCCGATACGTACCAGAAGCAGTTAAGTAAACACGCCGTTAACTTAACTGCTTTTTTATTGGCAACACGGGTTGAGACAGTCATTCATGGTCGCGAAAATGTCACGCGTAAACAAGGATGTGTATTTGCATGATTAAAAAGCCCGTTGTACTCATTTCTCTACTGTTAGCTTGCATGGCAATGTTGTTCACGGTGGGGGCTGCGTATTCTTTGTATAGCAAAAAGCAGCATGATATTGACCCAAAGGTGCGTGAAATTTCGGGTATTGAGTTTGATAAGAAATTACGTCTTTGGGCCATTAACGATAGCGGGGACGGGCCTAAACTCTATATGTTGAATGATGATGGTTCAGTAGCTAGGGAAGTGACGGTAACCAATGCAAAAAATATCGATTGGGAAGACATGACGCAAAACGAGTTTGGTCATTTTTTTCTAGGCGATTTCGGCAACAATGAAAATAACAGGCGATGGTTAACCATATATAAAATTGAAAACCCCATAGATATAAAGACAGACACAACAGAAGCAGAAATTATTAAATTTACCTACCCAGAAATGGATGGTACACCCGTAGAACCTCACCAAAAGAACTTTGATTTAGAAGCCTTTATTGAGTTTGACCACAACCTCTACTTATTTACTAAGAATCGAACTGCGCCATTTGATGGTATTACAAATGTGTATAAAGTAGGAGATCATGCGGCAAATTTTAATGCTGAAAAGATAGATGCTTTTAAAACCTGTACGACATTGGAAAAGTTATGTTGGATAACTTCAGCAGCCATCAGTCCAGACAGAAAAAGGTTAGTATTGTTAGACTCAACGTCAATATGGCTATTCGAGAATTTTCCGTCAGACCGATTTTTCTCAGGTGATATTTACAGAATAGATTTAGGGTTAATTACACAAAAAGAGGCCGTTACCTTTTACGACAATAATACGCTGGTATTTACCGATGAAGAATTCAAAGGGCTCATTGGCGGCAATGCCTACAAGATCGAGCTCGATAAAGTGGCGAAGCAGCCCATACGGACTTCTTCGCCAAGTAATCCTGCGGAATAAACCTTATTAAAACCTGAAAGTGCCTAACAGCGTAATAGAACCTAAATCGCCATCGTCGGTATCATATCCTAGGCCAAATCTAAGCGATGAATAAGGGTTAAACCAATAGTTGGTACCTAATTCGATTAGGTTCTCTGAACTGTAGCCGTCATGGTTTTCATACAGTGCAGCGACACCCACACTCCAATTGGGTTTAAGATAGTAATCTGCGTCAATTTCAATTGAAAATTCGTCGTCGAAGTGAGTGCCTTTCATCGCGATATCCCACCCTGGCGTGAAGCTTTTTGCTGTCCCTCCAAAGCTGGTATACCTAGCAAAGATACTGAAACTGAGTTCGTTATCATCAGCTTTATATCTTGTTGTTGGGTCATCATAAGCGTAAAACGCTTCTTCAATATCGAAAAGATCGATACCTGCACCGTATTCCCAGTGGTCGTTGGCAAAGGTGGACAAACTGATGCCTACCCGTTGCTGAGTAACATCAGATAAATTCCTTTCGTCGGAAATTCTCCCATAGCGACCACGCACTATGAGAGTATCAGAATAAAACCATTCGCCATCTATATTGATACTGTTTAGGTCGTCGATAGCAAAATAGTTTACCGATGCATTGTTAGCGCGCTGAAGGTAGGGGCTTATCGCCCAAGGCTGAGTAGCCATATTCACAGTATCGAAATAATAGCGGTAACCTACACCCAGAAATTTATCGTCTGCGTCTTTGATATCAGAGATACCTAGGCTAACTTCGTGATGAATTTGCGCGGTTTGAGCTAACGCAAGAGGGGTTGTAAGAGAAGTTGATAGTACAATGGCACACATGAGGGGACGACGAAACTTCATAAAATATCCTTTTTCGAGAAAATGGTAGCCCTACTAGCTTTAGGGGGTAAAACGATAAGGAACTATAGTTACGTGAAAATGAATGTAAACTGAACGTGGCTAAAATATATTACTTTCACGCGGGTTAACTTACGCGAATCAGTTGAATGGGGCATCGTTAAATGCGACCATTGCGCACACTCAAATCGTGACAAATCCATACAGCCATTATGAAGTTTAGCCCTTTACTTACCGAACTCATTCAAGCCTTAACCTGTCTACCTGGTGTAGGGCAAAAAAGCGCACAGCGGATGGCATTTCATCTGTTGGAGCGCAATCGTACTGGTGCGCTGGACTTAAGCAATGTTTTACATAACGCAATGGAGCATATACACCATTGTGAACGCTGCAGAACGTTTACAGAGGATGCACTGTGTGAAATTTGCCGTCACCCTGAACGCGAAGCAAGCGGGCTTCTGTGCATTGTAGAAAGCCCACAAGACGTTTTGGCTATTGAGCAAACCTTGAGCTACAAAGGCCAATACTTTGTATTGATGGGGCATCTGTCGCCTATCGATGGTGTAGGGCCGAACGAAATAGGCTTAGATGAGCTTGAGAGGCGTCTGTCTGCTGGGGGCATTAACGAAGTGATTTTAGCAACCAACCCCACCGTGGAAGGGGAGGCCACAGCACACTATATTGCTCAAGTGTGTGCTAGTCACAATATTGATGCGTCACGAATTGCCCATGGGGTCCCCGTTGGTGGGGAGCTAGAATATATTGATGGAAACACCCTTACACATGCGTTTTCAGGGCGCCGAAAGTTATAGCTTTCCGTCAAGCGCCTTCATTTAGCGACCTAATACTCACTTTTCGTCATAATTTTTTACCTTTACTGTTGAAAAACACGCTCACAGACCCTACCTGTCTGAGAGTAATGTGATCCATTCAACGAGGAGATATTGGATTATGGCTGAAGCAGCCCATAAAGAAACCCACGGTTTTCAGACGGAAGTAAAGCAGTTACTTCATCTGATGATTCACTCTTTGTACTCGAATAAAGAAATTTTTCTTCGTGAGTTAGTGTCAAATGCCGCTGACGCAGCAGATAAGCTCCGTTTTCGCGCATTGGAAGACGGCAGTCTTTATGAAAATGACGGCGATCTTGCGGTTAAAATTAGTGTTGATAAAGAAGCTAGCACGGTAACCATTGCGGACAATGGTATCGGGATGACCCGAGATGAGGTTATCGCTAACTTAGGTACCATCGCAAAGTCTGGTACTAAGGACTTCTTTAGCAAGCTTTCTGGCGACAACGCCAAAGACTCTCAACTTATCGGCCAATTTGGTGTTGGTTTTTACTCGGCATTTATTGTAGCGGATAAGGTGACGGTTCGTACTCGTGCTGCTGGCACTGATGCAGCAGAAGCCATTGAATGGGTATCTGAAGGGGAAGGTGAATTCACCATCGCCGAAATTAACAAGCCCACACGCGGTACTGAAATTGTGCTTCACCTACGTGAAGACGAAAAAGAGTTTGCTGATGCTTGGCGTCTGCGTTCCATTATTAGTAAGTATTCTGATCACATCAGCATCCCAGTACAGATGTGGAAAGACGAAGTGCCTGAAAGCGAAGGCCCTGATGGCGAGAAGATTGAAGCTCAGCCAGGTGAATGGGAAGTTGTTAACAAGGCAACGGCCCTGTGGACTCGTGAAAAATCTGATATTTCAGATGAAGAATACAATGAATTCTACAAGCACATTTCACACGATTTTACCGATCCTCTAGCATGGGCGCACAATAAAGTAGAAGGTAAAACGGAATACACTAGCTTATTGTATATTCCTTCAAAAGCGCCGTTTGATATGTGGAACCGTGACCAGAATCATGGCTTAAAGTTGTATGTGCAACGCGTATTCATTATGGATGACGCAGAGCAGTTCATGCCAACATACCTGCGTTTTGTGAAAGGGTTACTTGATAGTAACGATTTACCGCTAAACGTTTCTCGTGAAATTCTTCAAGACAACAAAATTACCCAGACCCTTCGCCAAGGTTGTACTAAGCGTGTGCTTCAGATGCTTGAGAAAATGGCGAAAAATGATGCTGAAAAGTATCAGTCATTCTGGAATGAATTTGGTAATGTGCTAAAAGAAGGCCCAGCGGAAGACTTTAGTAACCGTGAGAAAATTGCAGGCCTACTACGTTTCTCATCAACGCACGCTGATTCTGATGCGCAAACAGTATCTCTTGCTGATTACATCGAGCGTATGAAAGAAGGTCAGGATAAGATTTACTACGTGACCGCTGACAGCTTGCAGGCAGCGAAGTCTAGCCCTCACTTGGAAATCTTCCGCAAGAAAGGCATTGAAGTTCTGTTAATGGGCGAGCGTATCGACGAATGGTTGATGTCTCACCTTACTGAATTCAGTGAAAAACAGTTTGTTTCTATCGCTAAAGCTAACTTAGATTTAGGCGACCTTGAAGACGAAGAATCTAAGAAAGCGAAAGAAGAAGCTGAAAAAGAAGTTGAAGGCTTGCTTGAGCGAGCGAAAACTGCCCTTGGTGATAAGGTAGGCGAGGTTAAATTTACTCACCGTCTCACTGATTCCCCTGCTTGTATTGTAGCAGACGACAATGGCATGACTACGCAGATGATGAAGTTGATGCAAGCTGCCGGGCAGACTGTACCTGATGTGAAGTATCATCTAGAGCTTAACCCTGAGCACGCGCTGGTTAAAATGCTTGCTGATACGCAAGATGAGGCACTTTTCAACGAGTGGGTTGGCGTATTATTCGACCAAGCCGCATTGTCTGAACAGGGAAGCTTAAAAGATCCTTCAACGTTTGTTCAAAACCTGAACAGTCTGTTAATGAAGTTAGCTAAATAAGGCTTCTAATCATTAATTGATTAGTAAAAAGCGAGCAAATAGCTCGCTTTTTCTTTGTGTGGATTATTATTTTATGGAAGTGTTATGAAAATCCATTTAAATTAATTAGTTAAGTAAATTAAAAATGGTGGGTTTATGCTTGGTGTAGAGCGCCATATAACAAAACAACACCCGTTCATACGCAATATAACTTGTACATATATTCGCCATTAGTCTTAAGTTTAAAATTAGCCGTAGCCTTCTACTTGTCACTGTGGTGTTGAATGTGTAAAGTGCCGAAGGTGAAAAAGTTTCAAAATCATAAGCGGAGAACGCACACATGCGAATTATTCTTCTCGGCGCTCCTGGCGCGGGTAAGGGCACACAAGCTCAGTTTTTAATGGGCAAATATGGTATTCCACAAATTTCCACGGGCGATATGCTTCGTGCGGCAATTAAAGCGGGTACAGAACTAGGCCTAAAAGCCAAGCAGGTTATGGATGAAGGTAAGTTAGTTTCTGACGATATCATCATTGGCTTGGTTAAAGAGCGCATTGCACAAGATGACTGCAAAGACGGTTTCTTACTAGACGGTTTCCCTCGTACAATTCCACAAGCCGACGCCATGAAAGAGGCAGGCGTTAAAGTGGATCACTGTATCGAATTTGACGTGCCTGACGACGTTATAGTTGAGCGTATGGGCGGACGTCGTGTTCACCCAGCGTCAGGCCGTGTGTATCATGTAGTATACAACCCGCCTAAAGAAGAAGGCAAAGATGACGTTAGCGGTGAAGACTTAATCATTCGTGATGATGATAAAGAAGAAACGGTGCGTAAACGTCTTGCTATATACCATGAGCAAACGAAGCCGCTGGTTAATTATTACAGCGCAGAGGCAGAAGCCGGTAACTGTGAATATCATAAGTTAGACGGCACACGCCCAGTAGACGAAGTTAGCGCTGAGTTGGCCAAACGTCTCGGCTAACGGGTAATGAAGTTGAAGAAGGTCGCATTAGCGGCCTTTTTTGTTACTTGTAAGTGGGACTTGAATAACGTTTAATCATAAAAGATAAAAAGACTAATTGGAGTAGCTAAATGGTGTTACCTATTACGGCCTTCTATGTAAGCTTATTGGGAATATGCTACATATACCTGTCGTTTCTTGTCATTGGCGTACGGCGGTCAGCCCAAATCAGCTTGGGAGACGGGGGAAATGAAGATCTAAAACGCTTAACTAGAGCTCATGGCAACTTTAGTGAATACGTACCTATTACCCTTATAATGATTGCTTGCTTTGAAGCGAATACGGGGCAGGGATGGATAGTCCATGGATTAGCAGCCGCATTATTATTTGGGCGAGTATTGCATGCCTATGGTTTGCGTCAACACGCTGGTGCAAGTTGGCAACGTATCGCGGGCATGATGCTTACATTTGCTTCTATGCTTATGGCTGCCATTGCAAACTTGGTGCTTATTCATTTCGGCCTATAAACAACGCTATCGCACAATGATAATAAAGCCCCACGCTAATCATTTTTCGCGCGGGGCTTTTTTATGCCTTTAACGCTTTATTTAAAAAGAGTAGGTGACTTTGGCATAAGCGTAACGGCCTTGGAAACCGTAAGGCGAAAAGTTAGGGAATGGAATGATGTAATCAAACTGACCTGGATTGGGCTGATCGGTAATCACCGCTGACTCTGGATATTTGTCGAGTAAATTGTTAACGCCCACTTTGCCTTCTAGATTGTCGGTAAACAGATAACCTGCTTCCACATCAACAATAAATGCGGCGTCTACGGTGACATCTCCTTCTTGAGTCGTACCAGGTTGAGTGACTTCACCATAGTAGTTCGTTCTGAACATAAGTGATAACGCGTCGCCGCGCCAATTGGCAGTAAGGTTAGCTTTAACTTCTGGCGCTGCATTTTCTAGCCGTTCTCTTTCTCTTCGTGCAAAGAGTTGATCAGGTTCAAATAAATCGCTAGGCCCTGCCGTGGCAACCACATCACTCACATCGGTGTTGTTATAGTTAGCGCCAAGGCTTAAGCTTAAATCGCCATTTAGCACTGTACCTGCCGTATAGTTAGCCACTACATCAACGCCTTCGGTTACGCTGTTAACACCGTTCATGAAAAAGCGAACAGCGCCTACGCCTTCGATATTATTGGCGGCAAACACCTGTTGCACAATAACCGCTTCGTCGTCACTGTCTCCTAGCGTTTCTGAAAGCACAATGCGATCGTCTATTTCAATGCGATATGCATCGGCCGTTATGTTTAACTTATCTGTGACTGTCCAAGTAAAGCCAATGGAGTAGTTAGTCGACTCTTCCGCATCCAGCTGTTCCCCGCCTAGGGCAACGGCCGCGGCACTAGTTGACGCTATGGTTCCTACTTCATAGGCTACGCCATCCACAAAGTTTGTTGAAATTGAAGTGTAGAATTGCTGTTGTAGAGATGGTGCTCTAAAGCCCGAGCTAATTGAGCCTCGCAATGCGAAATCGTCATTAAAGGTATAACGCGTTGCTATTTTGCCGTTAAGCGTGGTACCAAAATCCGAGTAATCCTCAAAGCGGCCTGCTAACGCAATATTCCATGCCTCTGTGATATCGCTATCTACATCAACATAAAATGCGTACGCGTGCCTGTCTTCGTCCACTTCAGCAGCATCAGAGAAGTAAATAGCGCCCTGTGCAAAAAGACTGTTAGTGGGGTAAACAGGGTTTCCGCTCTCATCAAATATGGGGTTGCCACTTTCGTCTGTCATTTGACGGTTAGTGTACGCCTCCTCATCCCCTGCGGTAATTTGGAAAGCGTCTTGGCGGTACTCAATACCCATAGCAAAGGAGATAGGCGAATAGAGGCTGTCAAGGTCGATATAGCGAGAAGCATCAAAACTTAAGGTTGTTTGAGTGCTTGCTAACTCACCGCCATAAAAGCGAGTGGGTGTATCTAACAAGTAAGTCGCATTCGCGGTATTGCTGGTTGTATAGTCAACGGTATTTTTGCCGGTTACCACACTGGCATTATAATCCCAAATATCAGCACTGCCCTTAATGCCTGCGAGTACGGAATAGTCTTTAATTTCTGCTAATATTCGTGGGGTAAATCCATCTGGGTAGATTTCCTGAATTAGCAAGGCTTCATCAGATGCCTCCCGGTAAAACGCGCCAGAAAGGCTATCTTTGTCTTGAAAAGTTACCGTTGAGTAAGCTTCAATTCCGTTGTTGAAAACATAACCAGCGCTACCTAACAGGGTATAGCTCTCTGTTTCGGGGAGGCCATAATAAAATCGGTCGCGATCAGCATCTATTTCTCTTAAATCAAAACTACCATCTTCGTTTTTAGGGTAAGTATCGCCATCGTCGTATCCACCGCGACTTGTTCTGTTTGCGTGCGCGTATTCAGCGCTGATATTCACATAGCCATCGCTGCTTAACTGCAAGCCCCAATTGCCGGAAATCGTGTAATTTTCACCGTCGTTGCGGCTAATATCATCACCATAAACCCCAGCAACACGGCTACTGCCATTTCCTACTACTGCGCCAGTGTCGTCCACTTGGACACCGACAAGTTCTGGTACGCCATCTACTGTGGTGTAATAACTTCCACCAGAAACGCTGATAGCACCACCTTCGCTGTCATCCTTTGTAATGATGTTGATAACACCGGCAATGGCGTCTGAGCCATACTGTGCAGCTGCGCCATCGCGCAAAATTTCTACGCGTTTAATGGCAGCAGAAGGAATGGCATTTAAATCGACAGACACAGAGCCTCTGCCAGCCGTGCCATTTAAATTAAGAATGGCGCTAGAGTGGAATCTGCGCCCATTGAGTAGCACTAGCGTTTGGTCTGGCGCTAGTCCTCTTAAAGAGGCTGGCTTAATGTGTTCAGTACCGTCTACGAGTGATGGCTGGTAGTAGTTAAAGCTGGGGACCACGTTTTGGAGTTGACGGCTTATATCTGTAAAACCGCCAGCTTGCAACGTGTCTTCGCCGATAAGGTCAATAGGTACATTGCTTTCTACCACCGAGCGTCCTGGGCGGCGGCTACCTAAAATTACAATTTGTTCTGCGTCTTCAGAAAAGGTATCTGCTATCTCGGAGTTAGCTTCTTGTGCTGACAACGAGTTAGGAAGAGAAAATATAACGGCGCCAGCAAGGGCCGAAATCGGGAATAGTTTCATGTGTGTTCCTGAGTTTATGTCTTTAGCGATCACCCTTTATCGTTATATAGGTAGGCAGGTGTATTTAACTATTTGTTTTTTAGGGTACGACTAAAGTATACATTAGACAGGCAGTTAAGGATTAAACTTAGATGGAATAAGAGATAATGAAGTGTTTGAATTGTTTGCGTTTAAATGAGTTTCAAACGCGCTGGACTGCTGTTTTTCATGACAGCATTGACGCATTGAAGCGCATTAACGAGACCATTAACGAGACAGGCACAGCATTGACGCATTAACGAGACTGGCACCACTTTTCTCGGGCGGCATTGACGTGACAGGCACTTCTAGCGGCACTTTTTTCGAGACAGGCACAGCATTGACGTGACAGGCACTTCTCGTGTCTCTTATAAAATTTGTTTAAAAGTAATATCTATTCTAGCCCTTCGGCCAGTACCAGTTATTTCAACACTGTGCACAATAGTGAGACTATTAAAGAATGTTTTATTGTTATGCCACAGCCACGTAAATCCCTTATTTGTTTAGAAAGCACGCCCTATTATCATTGTGTTTCGCGGTGTGTTCGTCGTGCATATTTGTGTGGGGTAGATGAGTTGACTGGTAAATGCTACGAGCATAGGCGCCAAGTCATTGAAGATAGGGCGCTAAAACTGACCACTTCTTTTGCTATCGACATTTGTGCATTTGCTATTATGAGTAATCATACGCACTTAGTACTGCACGTAAACAAGGCCAAAGCTCTAGCACTGAATAATGATGAAGTACTTGCACGTTGGCATAGGTTTCACAAGGGGACGGTACTCAGTCGTCGCTATGTAGACACCAAGCAACGCCATACCTTGTCGGAAGCAGAGTTGAAGAGCGTAGAAGCTTTAGTGAAGGTTTATCGCCAGCGACTTTATAGCATCAGTTGGTTTATGCGTTTGCTCAACGAGTACATAGCTCGTATGGCGAATAAGGAAGATGAATGTACCGGGCACTTTTGGGAGGGCAGGTTCAAATCTCAGGCTTTACTTGATGAAGCAGCCCTTCTAGCCTGCATGGCCTATGTAGACTTGAATCCTATTCGAGCTGGTGTAGCGAAAACGCTCGAAACATCACCACATACGAGTATAAAGCGTCGCATTAAAGCCGTGAAAAATAATGTTCAACCTAAAAAACTGATGCCTTTTATTGGCTCGCGAGAACGTACTCATACAGGGTTACGCTTTGAATTAAAAGATTATCTTCAACTTGTGGATGATACTGGTAGGAGTATACGGCCAGATAAACTAGGTTCTATTTCGGCTAATAGTGAGCCTATTCTTACACGAGCGGGCTTAACTGAAGCTAGCTGGCAACTGATGGTCAATACCATTGAAACACAATTCTCAACTTCAGTTAGTGTTAGCATACTCGAACATAAAAAATGTGCATAGCCTTTCATAATGAACACTAAACCACGGGCTCTTCTAGAGGCCAATTGAACCAATCTCTTCAGTTCTCTTAATAGGCTCTTTTTACTAAATACATATTCAGCATAAACGCACAAGCTCTCATAGTCTTAATGGTTTAGAGGCTTTTTATCGTACCGCAATTGCGACGGTCCTCGATATTATCGAAGCAATTCAATACAAAACTCAAAACAAGACAGTCACCGTATATTACTAATCTTGCCTGTCACAATGACTGATATGAATACATATGCCTGTCTTGAGTCGAGGTTATTTTGTGTGACTGTCTATTCGTCATCTATTCGTCAAGCAACAGAAATGAATGTGACCGAAATACCAGGTGCAACACGTACCAATTCTTAGTGATTTAACGTAGGACGTGAGTTTATTGGACTATGCTGGAGGCATTTGATGACTGAAAAATCGCAGCAGTCAAAAGATAGAGAAAAAGATGTGGCATTAAGTCACACCGAAGAACAAGATGTAAGGGACAACCAAAGCTTAAATTCAGTTTCTCTTTATGCCATTGTACATCGCGAGGGATTAGAAGAGCTTCAGCGTCCCGTGATGTCTTTATGGTGGTCAGGCGTAGCAGCGGGTATCGGCATATCTCTTTCCATTTTAGCTGAAGGGATCTTGCATCACTTGTTTAAAGACTCTCAATACCAGTTCGTAATAGAAAATTTAGGCTATACCGTTGGTTTTGTTTTGGTAATTGTTGGTCGGCTTCAGCTATTTACTGAAAATACCTTGTCTGTCATCTTACCGCTTCTTAGCAAACCTTCTGTGAATATGACGCTGTGCATAGCAAGGTTATGGTTAATTGTGTTTGCTGCTAATATGGTGGGTACATTTTTGGCCGCGGTATTCAGCTACACCTTACAAGCTGTTCCTCCCGAGCTGGTGGAGGGAATGACAGCCATTTCCAAACACTACGCCGAGTTCAGTGCTTCAGAAGCGTTTTCTTATGGCATAACCTCAGGCTTTATTATTGCCGCTATTGTGTGGATGAAGCCATCGGTGAAACATTCTCAAGTGTTGATGATTGTCATTTTCACGTACCTTATCGCCATAGGTAACTTTACCCACGTAATAGCAGGTTCAACAGAGCTCTTTTTACTAGTGCTTCAAGGGCACATTAGTGCTGCTGAAACTGTCGCTTTAATTGGCGCAACCTTGATGGGAAATATTGTGGGCGGAACTGGGTTATTCGCCCTATTGGCCTATGGGCAGGTGGTGCGAGAAATAGAGCGTTAAATAGAAGATATGCCCCTAAAGCAAATAGCTATGGGGGCATTTTCTAACGCGGCTTACTAATTTAGCGCATTAACAAGACAGGCACTTATCTCGCAGCTAGTGATAGACCAACTAAAAAAACAGCCATCGTGTGCTACAAATCTTGCCTGTCAAAGTGCCAGATTTGATTAAACGCATATGCCTGTCTTGTGTCGAGCAATGTCTGTCTTAAGTCGAGCGATGTCTGTCTTAAGTCGAGCGATGTCTGTCTTAAGTCGAGCGCTACCGATAGAAAGAGCCAGTAAAAACGAGATCCAAGTTAACCTAATGCTTAGAACAGCAGGAAGCTTTCGCTTCCCTTATTGTGTAACGAGGTAATGTAGCTCTTTGCTCGACAGTTTAACCTCATTGGCGGTCATTTGTTTTTTTAGCCAATCGCAAAAATGAGCAATGCGTTGCTGTTTTGGGGAGTTTTTCAAATATACAAAGTGATACTTCCAGCGCACAGGGTGAGGTTTTGCCACCGGTATAACTAGTTGCCCAGAATTTAGATATTGTCTTATCATAAAATCACCTGCCAGCATTACCCCTTGACCAGCCAACGCTGCGCTTAGGGCAAGGTCACTGGAAGATACTGTTGTTTTATTTAGCACGGTGTTAGACAAATCTATTTTGTCGTTTTCGAAATAATTTTCCCAGTTTGCTTTTTCTTCACAGGCCAACGAAAGCAACCGCGCGTTTAGTAAATCCTTGACTGTCTTAAGTTGCATTTTAGACTGAAACTCAGGAGAGCAGGCCGGTATTACGCCGTCCTCAGCAAATTTTTCTACAACAAGCGTGTCATCAAGCAATGACGTTGTTGACGTGCTAAAACGAATGGCAACATCAATATTGCCATCGTGAAGGTTTTCAATGCGGTTAGATGCTTGAATGTTAACGTTTATATCGGGGAATAGGTTAAAAAACGCGAATAAATTAGGCATAAGCCACAGCGCGCAAAACGCTTGCGTTGAACTTATGGTTAAGCTGCCTTCTATGGGCTCTTCTTGCACTTGGTTTAGGCCGTTAATGATTTCGCTAAACCCATTTTTACACGACGCTAGAAGTGTACGACCCGGTGCGGTTAATAACATTTTTCGGCCTTGTCTGCGAAATAGGCTAATACCCAAATTAGCTTCTAGTTGACGCATTTGCTGACTGACTGCCGCTTGCGATATATGAAGTTCTTCAGCGGCTTTACTATAACTTTCGTTGCGTGCGGCTACTTCAAAACAAAGCAAATTGTTCAGCCACTTTAATCGCTTATCCATGATTGCTCTACTATAAGTTCAGCTTATTTTATACGTTAGTTTTTATCGTTGGTTTAGTAAAGGGAAATTCGCCACACTAAGGTTCTATAACACGATGGGTGGGGCTGGTATGAAGGGAACGATACAAAATACAGTTATAAAAGTGACTTCTAAAAACACGAGGAGTGGCAATGAGGAGGCGCGGGAAGTAAGGCGAAATGAAAACGGCCAGAGCCATGTTATTACCAAGAACACTAATGTACTAGAGGGGGATGGTCCTACTTCTAACAAGCCAAAAGCGCATGCTAAGAATGGTGTGCTGGCGGTCATTAGTGATAAGCTAAACTTATGCATGTGGAGCGCCTACAAATGAATGAAAGCGATGTACTATAAACGAGAGAGCCGTGCTGGTTTAGTTTGGGTCATCGCTTTTTAACGAATGGCTGGCGAAAATATGCCTTATGTAGGCACAGAAATAAGCGCCAATTCTGATACACTTGCGAAAAAATACCCTTAAAGCATGAAGCGATAAGGGCATTTTATCTTAATAAATTATTCGTATGACGAATTATTTATGACGCTCGCGCAGCACATTCAGCGCGTCGTTTAACGACATATCACTGGCCTGAAGCAGTACGGTTAGGTGATACAACAAATCCGCGGCTTCGTTTTTAAGCTCTTCTTTGTCGTGAACTGTAGCCGCAAG
>CEVI01121321.1_pt1 | contig 23963 bp, 26 predicted proteins | sample 531471 | NCBI WGS metagenome assembly CEVI01 (sample SAMEA2623513, study PRJEB7988) | marine metagenome | isolation source: saline water (ENVO:00002010), including
CTTCATTCTCTAATATGTCTTCTAGCGGCTCGGGTGTCGATATTTGGACATGGTCAGTAAAACACGCACTCGACAATAATAGAGAAGCCGCAGAGCAGGCGCTAAAGAAAATTGGAAAAGTTGAAGCGCTTCTAGATAATCCTGACGCGCCAGAAGAAGTCCTCACAAAAATATTCAATTACAGGTAGTGTTTCAAAACGTCATTGTTGATAACATCTCAGAGATTTTATTCTCTGAGATGTAACCATGACCGAAAAAACGTTAGATGGCGTCGAGCCAAAAGAAATCACCCCACTTAGCGCTTCCGCATATTTTTTCTTTGTTTTGATAGCAATCACCATGTCTATTGTTATCTACCAAATGTCCCCTGAAACAGGGCGTAGCTACGACATTTTTCAAAGAGAACTATGGGTAGTGCCCATTTTTACACTGATAGGAATAGCCTTCTCTCTATTTGGACTCACAGGCGTCGATCCTAACTACACTCGTGTCTGTGACTTGTTTGGTGAATACAAAGGGAATATCAGCAAACCAGGCCTTTATTGGGTAAATCCATTTTATAGCTGCCACAATACGTTTACTGGCCTTCGAAATCATGAAACAGATAAAATTCGCTGCATTGAAGAGACCGGACTCCCTGTAGATATTAGTGTTGTATTCAGTTATACCGTCAAAGATCCAGCTAATAACCATTACATACTTGGGCAGCAGTCTACGGACAATCATGATGCGGTTAAAGAGTTCTTAAAGCTCAACCTGGAATCTACACTAAAGAGCATTGCTGAGAAGTACCGCTATGACTCTGACGATGAACAAATTGCTACCTTATCTAAGTCTCGGGACTCTATTTCAAAGAAAATTGAGGAGTGCGTTGACAGTGAGATCGACGAGGTAGGGGTTTCAATTGTTTCTTTGAAAATAAACCACCTCTCGCTTCCACCTGAAATATCATCAGGTATATTGAAAAAACAGCAAGCCGCAGCGCTTTTGAAAGCGCGAGCACTTATGGTTGAAGGTGTTTCAAAGATGGTTGATGACATGCTCCCAAAAGGCGACAGTGCCGACTCTCCAGAATATATCAAAAATAGAACTAACCTAATGATAGCGTTACTGTCTGAATCCCCAGTGCATCCGACACTACCATTAAGTTAGATCATTGCAATTTACTCTGCTTTCATTAAAGTAACCTAAAACCTTAATGAGAGCAGAGTATGATCCTACCATCTATCACCTTCAAAAAAGACTATCGAGTTTTTAAAGAAGAACAAACCATCACTTTCAAAAATCCAATCACAGTCATAACAGGTGATAACGGCACGGGTAAAAGCTCACTTTTGGGCGCTATCAGAAATTTATTCCCACGCATTAAATGGACTATGTCGCAAGATAGCTCTAGCAAAGGCGTTTTAAAAGAGAGCGAAATGACTGATGTAAAAGCCTCCTACCTCTGCTTAAGTAAAGATCTCTACGCCAATGCCTCTGAGTTCGATTACGATAATATGGATGTGTTTCTTGCAACTATGCAGCTGTCGTCGGGGCAAGGAGCTTTCACACAGCTAGTAGATATGCTTAAGAATTGCGCTGATGCTGACCTGTTGATATTTGATGAGCCAGAGCGTGGACTTAGCATCGCCCATCAGACCGTTGTTTGCGAAATTATTCGGCAGTTTTCCGAGTTGCATCCCAACACTCAGATCATTATCACAACTCATAGTCCTCGGGTGATGGAATTGTGTGAAGAAGTGCACTCTATGAATCACAAAAAATATGTTGAGCCTACTGAATACCTCGATTTTATAAGCAAAACCGAAGCCCCTCTAATTAAAGCACAAATGATCATGGAGACGTTGTTAAATGGATAATTTCACAACTACCCTGGCAACGGTTCCCGCCAGTATTGCGTTCTACAATACTGACGCAATATTCCACACTTCAGAGGATAATGGCACGTTTGGACTGGCGGACACTCAGCTAATCGATTGCTACCATGCCGATCTGTTGACGTATATGCTCAGACGCTTTGGCTTGCCGAATGTTACCTCTGACGACTACAAAGAGAATGGCGCGTGGTTAATTACCACTCCTCTTGATAATGTCGTCGTTCGTATCTGTCCCTCCCCAACTGGAGCACGTTTCAGTATCATCCCACACCTTGTCTTAGAGGAGGTGCCTTTAGAAACTGTACAGGTCGATAAGGAAAGCCTCGAAAAGTACAAAGCTGCATTCAAAATTGCAGTTAACGATCTGCTTACTCCTGTTGCAATTCGAGGTCATTATTTCAATGCAATGGGCGATGCTGAGCATTGCATTGTTGTAGAGGACGATGAGATCACAAACCTCGCAGATTCAAGCGATGTTTTGGCACACCCCGATCCAGAACGATTTTACGGCTCCGATGCGCATCAGAGTTTTCTTGATCTTGCTATGATACACAATAAGCCACTTGCAGAGGGGATTGCTGAGAATATATCGATCCTTCAAAATTACGCATCAAGCATCCTACATGCTGAGCACACAAGAGTAACGGAGCTGGTGTTTTCTAATTTCGTATTAAGAGACAATCTTGCGGACTTCGAAATTAGTAAGCAGATGCCTATTAACACGCAAAAGCGCAGCGTTTATGCGGCGATTCATAACAGTATATTTGGGGACTCCAATGATATTGATGTCACTAAATATAAAGAAGGCGACATTCTACTTGCAAGTAGATACGTGAACGCGCTTGGCGGGATGCCACAGTTTTACTATTTCTTGCGTAAAAAAGTTATTGAAAGCGCAGGCGATAAAATGTTCGGCCACCTCAATGATATTATGAAATCATACAGTGAACCTAAAGATTTCTATTCAACGATACCAGAGGTAGCAGACGTGAGCACTTTTGATGCCGCTAAATTTGAAGAAACCTGGTCGTATACAGCGAAGGATGACCATCCGCAGATCGTGAACTGGTTTAAAAAGTTCAATGACTTTGCCTTTTCCTGTGATGTTAAGCGACTTGTTCTAGACCATTTAGTGATCTCGCTAAAGCAGACATAGCCAATGCGTTACCACGCAGCATCTTTTCCATCCCTTTGCTGTGTGGTAATATTTTTTGTTTTTAAACTTAATCATGAATACTCAAAACAGCTTCCTTCTTTTCGCTATTCCACTATTCGCAATCGTCCTTATAATTTTAGGTTCCTCATTCGTGGTCGACATAGCTGCATCAAAAGCCCGAACCGAGGTATACAGTGAGCTTACTCAACAGAGTAGAGTACATGCAAACGCTGTCGACTACTACATCTCATGTAGAAAGCACGACAAAGTGCTAGAGGCAGGGCTTGACCACGATCAATGCATGACGGCTACTTCTGATTTTATTTTCAAATATTCTCCAGACAACAAAGCCACTAAGAACATTCTGAAAATTTGCGACCTCAAACTTAGCAGATTGGACAGACAGACCTCCAGGCCTGTTGCTCTTGCACTAAATTACATCGGCTTTTAGTAAAGTTTACTCATGGGAACAGCTTACTTCTATCTTTGAGTTCAAGTTCAAAATAAAGCCACTAATTTCAGCTAACATCTCGCCTGATCAACAGCCGCTATTACCAACAGGCTGAAAGACATAGAAGCCATCAACTTCAACGTATATGTCACCCACATGCTTCCCGCTGGACTTGTATGTAACTACATATACGTTTTCCCCGTGCTCTGGGTGAGTAGTATAGTCATTGAGTCTAGTTGACATAAATTTTATCCGCCGTTTCATTCTCCGCACAGTGCAAGCCTTTTTAACCGCTCCCCCAATTTTTTTTAAAGATTATGCAAGTTTTTTAAAAAAATACTCTAAGATGGTTTTCTTTGTGGGTGGTTAGCTCAGTTGGTTAGAGCGTCCAGGGTGTCAGCCTGGGAGGTCGCTGGTTCGATTCCAGTACCACTCACCATTCGCATGTTATGGTACTACATACATTCGACTTATTATTTTTATGTCTTTTAAACAACCGAAGGAATAAAGTTTGAAACAACTAAACCACTGACTCTTGCGTACTGGTTGGACAGCACTCTCAAGAGAAATTTAATCCTACTCCTGCTATAACAGCAGACCATATTCTTGCTCGTCACAGGCATCCCGTACCATTTGACGTAGCCACTCATTACTATTGTTTCGCAATAGTACGTAAAGATCTAAAGATGCCATGTGGCAAGCTATCGGCTCAGGCCGGACATGCTTATGCTGCCGTTCTTCGGTGCGCTTCTCAAAACCACTCAGACCGTATCGGCAAGTATGAGAACCCCGCTACTGGTGGAAGCAAAATCACATTAGAAGCGAGAAACACCAATCAACTTCTAAATGTCTACAACCTTGCGTTAGCTGCAAACCTGCCAACTGTAGTCATTGTTGATCACGGACACATTCTTCTCCCTCATTTCACTGGCGAACCTGTCATAACCGCAGTTGGTATCGGCCCTTGCCTACAAAGTGAAGTTGCCCACTTTACTAGAAAACTCAATTGCGTGAAGTAAATGTATGATTTCACATAAACAAAATTTTAAATCACAGCTGATACCTCAGCTTAACAAAACAACCCTAAAAGGAATAAACATGACTGTAACCACAACTATTAATACAAACCACTCAATACTCACCAGAGAAAGCTTTCTTGAAGCAAGAGACGGTTTTCGTGAATTCGTAAAGGCACCAAAGAATAAACCCACCCGTTGTGAAACATACGGTACAAAGTACCCTGGCAACGTATTTTTTATTCATTTCGGTTTTTACGCCGTTTTGCGAGGCAAGCCTGTATCTTCTGTTACACACTCCATTGACTCAGAACGTTATCAGGAAATGATTAGCATCTTAAAAAGCCCATACGGATACCGAAGAATACAAAGCGCATTTCCTACTATCAGCGAGGAGCAATTCCTTCAACTTATAGCCCAACACTGTAAGTGGTGATCTCACAAGCGACTCCTTCCCACAGGAGTCGCTTATCCTTGCAATTAAATCGTTGTACATTAATATTGCCAAGATATCCATCCAACAGGTACAGCTATGATTGAGTCAATTCAATTTAATCTAAAAGACACATTTGCACACAAAACTCCGCATACATATGCAACACAACTCGACTCCGTCATAGCTCGGGATGGTAAGTTTGAATTTACTGATGGACTCAACATTATTGTCGGCGCTAATGGATCAGGCAAAAGCACTATTTTAAACGCCATTGCTCATCACATGGCCGCACTCCAAACTGGATATAGCGTTGTAACAAAATCGTGGATGCAGCAGCTTAAAAGCGGATTTGGCGACAATCTAGACACACCGCTCTTGCAAGTCAAGCATGACGGACAGCCCGTTCTTTATTGTAACCCTCGGAATGGCATTAGCTCGAAGCAGGGTGGACTAGATCCTGATGAGTTTTACGGGATGCAATGCTTAGATCAGTTTTATGGCTCACGTGAGTCATCAGGGGAGAAATCAAACCGCCTTTTGACACCGCTTTTACAATGGATGAATCAACGAGAATTCTTCCCTGAGGAGATCCCTTTCGCATTCAATCCAAAAGAAAAAGCTGAAAGTTTCTTGGAGCAAGCAGGTCAGGCTTGCAATATCTACCTTAGCCCTTCTATTGACAAGGGCAAACCTACGGTTATTCTCGACGAACCAGAAACGGGTTTGAGCATTCTCAATCAGATTCTATTGTGGAAAAAAGTAATCAACAACCCCGAGTTTCTAGCGAAATTCCAAGTTATATTAGTGTCACACTCTCACGAGTGCATCAATATTGAGCACGCCAACTATATCGAGCTAAAAAGCGGCTATCTAAACGCTTGCCGGAATGCTATGAGCGGTAATTTCGATGAAACTGAAATCAAACAGGCAGCTGCCAAGGCATACAAAGAACTTGATAAACGAAGCGTCACCTTACTTAAAAAACTACATAGAAAGGAAAAAGTTAAATATACGTCCAGCAAGTATCAAGACGACCTATTACGAATTGGTTACATCACTGACTACACAGAAAGACAGCGCCACGATAAAGGCACAAGAAGACCATCTAGCCTGAACAGCACTACATATGTTTCACTCACTGAACTGGGTATTCAATATTTGCTGATACATGAAGAAACTTCTTAGCGCTATTAAGCTGGGCTGCTTTGGTGCTTTTGTACCATCAGGTAGCCTACTCGTATCAAGATTATCATTGACGCGCCAAGGCTAACTGCCATCATGCAACCACCACTTTTTCGTTGAGGCCAGCGTAAAAATCAGAAAATAGAGTGCAGCTTAGTGCAGATCCTGCAAACAGCAGATATCCAATAAATGACAGGGCAGTTACGCAATTCAAAATTCTAACATTTCTACCCTACTGCCATTAAGCTTACAAAAAAAGGGATCATCAGATCCCTTTTTTGCATTAACCCAAGACGGGCTTTCTTATTTTTTGTCAGCGACGCGCTGTAAATTTTCATTAATCTTGAACATGACAATCATCAGTTCACTCCAGATGCGAGCACCCGCAGAGCCGAATACAATTAGCAGCAGACCCTCAATAAAGCCACCGCCAATGACGCCGAATATCATAAGAACGCCGCCAACTAGTATTCCAAGCAATAACAACCAATACACCAAAGTGATGATTTTAGGCGCTAGCATAGAGTTAAAAAAGAGAATAGATTTTAGGTTCATAGTTACTTCCTATTGTTAAAGTCTCTATAGATAAAATCTAACCTGGGGAAATCTATTCTGCTCTTACCAACCTTACAGCATCTTCGAGGGATGATGCATTCAACCTCTGATCATCTGGTACGTATTCTTTCATTGCTATCCTAACCACAGCGCCATGTCTTATTCTTGCGACAACACAGAGCAATATCGATACAGTTCCGGTAGAAATCAGCAATGAATAGGGTTCACCTATCGAGGCCGCAATAGCTTCCAGTGAAAAGAGTTTAGATATTTCTCCAGACGCCAAAGTAGACACGCCCTCAGCAGGTACTTCGATATTACTTCCTACACATAAAAATATCGACATGAAGAAGGCATAAAACAAAAGCCCCATTACCTTTTGGCAACCAAACTTCACGTCTTCCAACTCCTTCAGCGACATTCTGGCGAAGTAATTGTTTTCAACATAGTTTAGCTTACGCACCCTGCAATCCTTATAGTTAAACAAGGACTATCTATGCATTGCTAATACGAAATGCCCACAAGATGCCGCGCTCTTGAAGGAATATCACCATCCTCATCAAGCAAGAGCAGACATCTTTGAGCAGGCTCAGAAAGGAAGTACACTATTTCACCTGTATCGACTGATTTTTTTGGGTATCTGGAATGGTGCGTGGAAAACACATCAAATGAATTTCACACCCATTCCAGTCAAATTGGGAATTTAGTCAAATTCACCTTTTTCAAGTAAATCGCAAAGAGTGGGAATGTGAGCACCGTAGTAGCGTTTTTCTTCAATAATTTCTGTTGTATACCTTTGCTTATGCGAAGTTGAACCAACAAGGCTATCGGCCATTAAATAAAAGACTGGAGCCTCTTTAAAGGGTTTACGATTCTTTTTACGAATCGTATTTGTTGTTGGCTTGTTGGCCTCTGCGTTATAAAGCATTTTGGCTCTAACCACATCAAAACTGTATCCTCTACCCATGCGCTGAACATCCTTTGCATAGCGGTTAATACTTTCAGTATAAGCATTGGTGATTTCGTAATCAAAATCAAAGCCGTTCAGGATTTCAGGTCTCCAGTTGCGCAATGCTTTTGTTAAATCTTCAAAGTAATGTGCAATTTGAGGTGATAAGCCTCTTTGCCAATCAATTAAAGCTTGCTCTGCGGTTTTTGAATCTAATCCTTGGTCAAACAAGCAGTAAAAAGCTTCTTTCGCATCATAGGCCAATCCTAAATCTGGAAACCATGCTGACCATTGTTGTAGCTTTTCAACTTCTTCATCGGTCAATGAATGGCGGCGCTTTAACAGCACGAAACGCTCATTCTTTAGTTTGATACGCTCTTTACGTTCTAGCTGGCTACGAATGGCTTTACGGGCTTTTTCAAGACACTTAGATGCAGTGGCGACAATATGGAACTTATCTATGACGATCACCGCATCAGGTAAAACCTGCTTCACAGAATCCCGATAAGTCGTCCACATGTCCATCGCAACAATTTCTACATTCTCTGGGTTTTTTAGAGACTGTAAATGCTGAATAACATTCGCTTTCTTTCGAGCAGGTAACATATCAAAGACGCTACATTTCTCGATATTGGTTAAGATGCACCGGTAGCTACCGACTAGCTTTAACTCATCAATACCAAGCACTCTAGGCGTTTCAAATGGCATTTCTTTAGATTTTGCCTCAACGTAGTCATCAAAGACATGACGAATCGTTTTTTCATCTAAACCTGCTTCTCTGGCAACCACTGCAAAAGTGTCACCCATGGAACGCTTTTGGATGTATTCTTTGAGTCGTGTGGTCATTAAACGCTTATCGTCAATATCGGCTAACGGCTCTCGAAAGGTTTTACCGCATGAACGGCATTTGTAGCGGACACGTTGCGTTTTTAAAACAACAGGTTTGCCCTGCATTGGAGTATCAAAGAAGATTTGCTCAGTTTTGTCGTGAGAGTAGAGTTGTGTAAAACCACAATGCGGACAGGCTTGTGGCTTAAATCGGTTTTCAACAATGATTTCTAAATGGCCTTCATACTCTTGCTGAGAAAGTGAATGAAAGCCTTTTAGGTTGAGCAAGCTATCCATTACCTAACTCGCTTTGACCACTTGTTCGTGTGACGAGATTTTTCGGTGAGCGAACTCTACAACGTCTTTAATAACGAGTTTTTGTACGGCTGAAACCAAGGTTTCCATTGATGATAAATCTGGCTGATTGTTTTTAGATGGCAATGACACAACATCTTTTTGAATTTTACGATTACTGATACTGTCACCCCAATGATATTTGTGCCCTAAGCTCTTTTCTACACAGGTTGCTAAATAAAGCTGGTTTAACTTTGTTCCTTTTACCTCGTCTTTTAGGTAAAGAATTAGGTTGTGACTGTCGTTGGAGTAGAAATCATTTTCTTGATAAGTGACAACAAAGGTTTTTCCACCGATAAAAACACAATTACCTTGGTCTAAATATTTCGTATCGTATGAGATATATGAGCTAACAGAATTGTTTTCTCGACTAGCACATAAATATGGTGTGTCACCACTATCTACTGCGATGTCCCTAGATAGAATATTGCCTGAATTTTTGACTGTAAACACATCAACTACATTAAATTCTTCAAATTGAAGTGTTTGATAATCCTCTAACGCCTGCTGTTCTTCTGGCGTTAAGTGGTAATCTTTTAAACCTGTTGCGGTTAAATAAGCCTCTAGCTCTGCGATACGCTCCGCCTCTAGCTCTGCGATAAAGCGCTCCATAAAATCGAAATCGATTTTTCCGTTTTTGACAGGAAGGTTCACTCTGAAGTTTAAGCTTTGGGAACTTCTTAACTTTTTTCCATAATCAAATTTACCTTCAAGAGATTTGCTCATAGAAATTGCAAAAAACAACATTACTTTTTTAGAGTAACTATGTGTATCATTCCAGTAAACACCTGTATCATCACCTGCTCCAAATGAGTAGTCACGATAAAAAACATTGCCAAAAATATCGACTGTGATTGAGTTTCTGGGAAAAGATGCAACAGGGTTTGAAATATAATTAACAACACCAGTATTTGTTATTCCAGCCATAACGAAAGGTATGGTGCCAGGTGTTTGGTTGTCTTTTTTTAACCTACGCCCTTGTGCGATTCTGTTGAAAATATCTTGGAATCTAAATTCACCCCACTCAACACTCTCAAGCATTGTATTAAGTGGGGAATCTACTTTCCCGAAGCATTACCTTGTTGTTTTAGAAGTTGAGATACCTCCCAAGCTAAATAGTTGCTCACAGTGCGCTTAAAATCATCCAAGGTTGGTTTAGTGTCTATTGGGATGGATTGATTCCAGTCTGCCCCATTATCTGGGTCAATCGTATTTTCGTAATATTCATTTTCCGTCAGAATATTGAGTTTGCTTTTTCCAAATCGAACTAAATCCACTACTTCCTGATAACGCTCTCTGGCTCTATCGGTGTCTTTAAGATTATTGCTGGCTTTTTTGCGATTGGTTCGTGTGTAACCATCATTCGAGAAATCGATAAACTTCACCATTTCATCTTGCTGATGCGCGTCATTGACTCTAAACACATAGATGTAAGTTTGCACACTCGACTTACCAATAAAAATGTCGATGGGCATTTTGATACTGGCAATCAATGTATGTTTTTTAAGGATGCGCTTGTTAATCTCTTTGGCCTTTCCTGAACCCGCTGAACCTTGAATAATAATAGCCGCATAGCCCTTGTGCATCATGTTTAGAGCTTTCTCGACAAAGTTCATACCGTTGCCATCCGCAGAGTAAGGCGGATTTAGAATAAAGGCATCGGCAGGGAAATGCTTATCGGTTTCTCCAAATCCGTATTTTCCATCGAAAGTTAATGAATCTTCATTCAAAATATTTGAACTGCCATCGCCCATCAAAATCATGTTGAGAATAGCTAACATATACACGCTAGACAGCATTTCTAAGCCAAGCAATTGTTCGGCTTTGATTTGAGCCTCTTTTAACGCCAGCTCTTCTGGAGAGGTAATGGTGTTTTTGGCATCGTTTAGCATTTCGTTCATAGCGGCTACTAGCAAACCAGCTGAACCTGTGGCAAAGTCCCATACATAAGAGTCTTTATTCACTCGTGCCAACTTTGCCAGCATGGTAGCTATGTAAGAAGGTGTAAGAACCACATCGTTTAGCTTGTCTTGTGAAAAGCCAAGCCAACCGTACATTTCGTTAAACAGTTTGCCTGTGAAGTCAGTCGTCAGTCCAATTTTGTAGTAAATACCCAAGTCATCGACAATCTTTGTAAAGACGCGCTTTAGTTGGCTTTCACCACCCACAACTTTATTAATGTTTTCGGTTAAAAGCGTGTTTGAAAGCGTTCTGATGATTAAGTCTTTTTTATCCTGTGGAATGTTTTTGTTTTTCAAAAACGCTTCAATTTTACGAATAACAATATCGCCATCACGATTACCCTCTTCGGTTGAAGATTTTAAATCTGACTTTTCAAGTGGTGCGACTTTATTAGGTACACCCAGTGTGGCAATAATGGAAGCCGCAACAAGGTAAACACGGTCATTTTCACCCAATCCTTTCTCGTTCTGATAAATATCGTGATTAAGCTTACGTAAACTGATATCAATTTCTTTTTCACGTTGTGCTTTAAGTTTATCCAACTCTTCATCTGACAGACTTAACGACTTCACTTGCTCAATAAAATCATCAAAGTGTTCGTTAGATAAAAATGAAAAATCGGAATATTCGCCAACTTTTTGACCTGCCCCTAAGTTATCCTTAGAGACGAAATACACGCCGATTTCATGTTGTAAATCACCTGAGCTGTCTTTATACCCAGTCACACCAATCGCGATAATATCGGTGTAGCTAGTATGGTGAAGAACTGCATTGGCATAGTGAACCGCACCGTTTACGGCATAGTCTTTGATGTTTTTGAAATTTGGTTCGTTTTTGGCAGTCAGATTATCAACCTGACCATCTGCGTTTAGTTTTTCGAGCTTGTCTTTGTAGCCTTTATACTCAATAAGAATAGGGAAGTAATCAAGCTGTTTGTCTTGCAATAAAAGCTTTGCATCAGGGCGATTTCCGCCTTTTCCGCCACTTTTAGAATGGTAGTCATTCAGTGCATTATCTATCTCAGAGTTTAAAGATTCTTGCTCTAGTTTGTACGGTAAACCGTAAGACTTTAACCATCCGTTAGCCAAGTCTGCAATATTCGGTTCAACTGATTGTAATTTTGCCATTTTCCACTCTCCATTCCGTTTTATGGAGTGAAGTATAGCATAAAGACTTCCACTGTCTATTCCGTTTTAATAAGTTTTGACAAAAAGTTTAACGAATCAGGTTCCACGCTCTATTCCGCATCCCCATTTTTTTAAGAGTAAAAGGGAGGCAGCCCTGACAGGCTTACAAACTGTGAAAGTCAAAACCTTATTCACCTCATCCGCCTTAATGCATTACTTAATTTTCACCACTTTAACCTATATATTATTTTTAACAATCAGAGACAACAGATGAATTTTAAAGTAATTGCCCTTGCAGCGTTATTTACATCAGCGAGCTTGGCTGAAATAGAAAATTTTAATATGGCGGTTGACGGAAACTTCATAACGGATTTTTGCACCATCAACACCCCAGCAACCAGTTTCAATTTCGGAACTATAGACGCAGCTGAAGTAACCAGCTTAACCCGAAGTATGGCCGCTCAGGATGCTACGGGAAAACCTGCCTTCATAACTCCTACTGTTCAAACCATGAGCATCACATGTGCTTATGGAACTCTGTATGATATTTATCCAGATATCCCTTCGATGGGTCATCTTGTCGGCGCTTCAACCGCTATTGGTTTTAATATTAGAGAGCAGCTGGTTCCACCAAACTATGTACAAGTCGCTAGCAACTCAAACCCTATACAATTGTTTGGCAGTGGTGAAGAACAGTTAATTGATATTGAAATGTGGTTCTCTTCATTGGGAACAATTAGTGATTTAGAAAACTCGGTTAGCACAGTCGTTCCCTGGATATTACAAACAAATTAGCCTGAGTTTTTTCGATAGTTTATTAACTATAAAAGACAAAACAATTTTCATAGTTAATAAACTATTTTTGCGGAAAATTTAAATTTTTCAAAATTAGAACATTTTCCCCCCAACGAACCCTATCTATTATTACACTCATGAATCAAGGACGACGAATATGAAATTTAAAATGATTGCGCTTGCTACGTTATTTGCATCAGCAAGCTTTGCAGAAACAGAAAGCTTCAACATGACAGTGAGCGGCGACGTCATTAAAGACTATTGCACGATAGATGTCCCACTCACGTCTTTTGATTTCGGAACAATCGACACCAGCGACTTATCTGGCTATACAACTCATACTGATGCGACATCAGCTGTAGGCCAGACTGCTTATCTAATCCCAACTGCACAGTCTATGACGGTTACTTGCGCATCTGGAACGCTTTATGACGTTTATCCAGACATTGCCACTAACGGTCAGACTTTGGGAACAGCAACCGTTGTTGGTTTTGACCTAACTGATGTAGGAGGCGCTACGACGCTGGCACTATCAAGCCAAACTAATGCACTACCAATGACTGGTGATGGTTCGGCACAGCAAATTGACGTTAATATGTGGTTTGCCTCTTCAACTGGCAACCTGAATGACCTGGAAGACTCGGTAAGCACCGTTATTCCATGGGTACTTCAAACTAACTAATTTTGAAATATGAGTGTTAAAGTGGAAGCGTTGCTTCCACTTTTTATTTGAGCAATAAAAACACAATCTCTCAAATATCCCCCAACGACTCCTACGTAACTGTACACTCATAAATCAAGGACGATAAAAATGAAATTTAAGATGATTGCGCTTGCTGCGTTATTTGCATCAGCAAGCTTTGCAGAAACAGAGAGCTTCAACATGACAGTGAGCGGCGACGTCATTAAAGACTATTGCACTATAGACGTCCCTCTCACGTCGTTTGATTTCGGAACAATCGACACCAGCGACCTATCTGGCTACACTACTCATACTGATGCTACATCAGCTGTAGGCCAGACTGCTTATCTAATCCCTACCGCACAGTCTATGACGGTCACTTGTGCATCTGGTACGCTTTATGACGTATACCCAGACATTGCTACCAACGGTCAGGCTTTGGGAACAGCAACAGTTGTTGGTTTTGACCTAACTGATGTAGGAGGCGCTACGACGCTGGCACTATCAAGCCAAACCAACGCTCTAACGATGACAGGTGATGGCTCAGCCCAGCAAATTGACGTCAACATGTGGTTCGCCTCTTCAACAGGCAACCTTAATGACCTGGAAGACTCGGTTAGTACCGTTATTCCTTGGATACTTCAAACTAACTAATTTGAACTATGAGTGTTAAAATAGGAGCATTTGCTCCTATTTTTATTTTGCACTATCTACTTACGTTGAACAAATGTCTGACGCATTCTACAACTCATTTCTTTGAATGAGCCGCTGGATGTTTCAAATTGGTGTAGGTAGTTCACTTTACGGAAGGTTAAAATGAAATCTGAATTGCAACTGACTATTCCCATGTCCCGATATAAACGTGAATTTAATTCCCTTGTAAAAAAGCTTCGACGAGGAGAACTTTCTATTGTTCGTGTTTCAATCAATAACAATGTTAAACTTGTTTGTTTGTCACCCGAACGTTACAAAATGCTTAACGAAAAACTATCTCAACAGGAACATGTTTAAAGCAAAGTTGGCAGTAATTTTGACTGCACCAGCTTGTATACCTTTTCATGTTTGAATGCTGCAAGTTCTTGATATTTTATATCCTGAAAAAACTTAGTCGCTGTGCAGTTAAAGGTTGTTACGTTTGTGTGATTTTTGTATGCATTACAAAGCTGCGCGTCAGAATTAACGAATAGAACATTTTTAGCCTTGGGTGACTGGGAGGCCATGGCTACTGCTGGAAGTACCGTCTCACTACACCCAATAATAATAAGTAAATCGTCTTCGGTAATGTTAGTAAAAGTGTTGAACATCGATTCATATTCTGGGGCATGTTCCCCAAAGAAAATAACATTTGGTTTGCACATCTCATTTGAGCTAACGGGGAATTTTGTGATATCAACTTCGGTGTAGCCGATATCTTCCACTCTCTCATCGCCTGACCTATAACCATGCACAACTTCTCGAATGTTACCGTGAATATGTTGCACATCTTTACACCCAGCTCTTTCAAGTAAGTCATCGACATTCGTCGTCATTACAAATGCATTACCCGACATCTCAACCTTAGCTATTGCTTCGTGGGCAGTATTTGGCTTTATACTTTCTAATACCGTTCTACGACTGTTATAAAATTCGTGCACTAAATCATAGTTATCTTCGAATGTTGTAATGTCTGCCAGAACTTGCGGGTCAAATTTTTGCCAATGCCCACCAGCGTCGCGAAAAGTAGGCACACCGGATTCAGCACTTAAACCTGCACCAGTAAAGAAGTAAATCATAACGTAAATCTCAATAAAAAACCTCAGGTTACCATACTGATGAAAGATAAAATGAGGTCGTTAGGCTAGCATTATTCTCAAACTAATTAATACACTCAAAAACTCATTCCCTTCTTTTGCCGCTTCGCAGTCGCCGCTTGACATTGAACTGTTATTCATTAACTTTGTGATTATAGGCCAATCAATAGTCGCGAAACATCGAAATGCAGATTCGAATAGTCCTGCGTGCTTAAAAGTAGCTAACCCCAGAATCACGCATAATAGTCGTTGTGTATTCACCTGAGTATGTAAAATATGATGCAGTAAAGTTACAACGGATTTTGAAACTCTCATTTACTTATAATTATGACGGTAGTTCTTTACTGAGATTACGCAGATGAAATCAAACCCATTAACAGTAACCAATTGATATGGCTTGCTTGGAACGTTACTTACTAAGGATTAAATAATGTCTGGTAAATTTCTAGAAAACGATTTACGGGTTTCTGAGTACATTCTTGATGCGCTTAATCGGGCAACTGTTCATCACGAAGGTGCCTGGACTAAGTCTGTCGAACAAGACACGCACAAATTTGTATGCTTCTACTTCAAACCACAGTGCTCTGATACCCAGGAAGTAATCAACAAGGCAAACGGCAGCTCTTCAGGCACTGATGAAGGTTGGCTAGCTTTCAAACTTGAACATCATTTCAAAAGCGATATTTATCCCGACCTAGAAACTGGCTCGTTTACACTAAAAAGCCTCAACCAGTTTGGAAGGTTCAATAAAAAAACTTTCACATTCAATAAAAATGGAACTTTGAACCCTTCGCCAATTGCGATAATGCTAAACACTATCATTGATGGCTTTTCTCAAGAGTATGCGCGACTAATAAGCCGTTCAGTTAGAGTACAGTTTTTTGAATCACTCTCACATATATTTAATTTTTCCAAACTAAATTTATCACTGGTTTCTCATAATCGACTTAGAGCGCGAGATAAGAGTGGCAAAGAGATCACTGTAAACTCTATTGATTACACAAAACCTCCAAAGGCAGGTTGCTATGAAGTCACGCTCTCAAACTTGAACGGAGAAGAGGTTGAGGATCTTTTGATTTTCGCCGCTACTCAGAACAAAGAACTAGATGAAAACTCTTCAGACTTGGAGCGATTAGAACATGCGGATAAATGTTTAGCTTTAGCACTTACGCGGGAGTCATGGTCTACTCTAGACTTTAAAATGCGTGATGCACTTATCCAAGCGTCTGGTGATTACTCCGAAGTTCCCGTTAATGAATTTTTAGAACGTGACGACGCACACCTCTCAATAACCGACTACGTCAATGTGGCCGTTTCAGTGCTATCTTCGAAGTATCCGGTAGAAAGGCATATAGTGAACTTTCAACAAAATCTACGTTCTCGAATAAAATCGATACCTAAATAACATTACTGCGAGAGTCAATCAGGCTCTCGCTTAATCACCTAGTAGGCACTTTTTATTCTTAACCTCTTCGTCCTTCAATGTTGACTTCAGTTTTTGCAAAGCAAAGTATTCCACCATACCTAGCAAGTAATCTGCTTCCACCTGCGTTATTACACCATCCTTCCCAACATAAGCCATCTCTTCGCTGAAGGCTTTCATATTTTTCGAAGATAACCAAGACTTCAACAATTTTATTTCTAAAATTGTTTCTTCAGAGGCAGGCTTGGTATCACTGATATATCCAGATTCATCAATCAATGCAAAGCTTGCCGCCCAGAGAGAAGATACTAGCAGCGCTACCTGCAAGAAGCGGAATGCAATATTTTTGATGTGAGGTCGCACCGCATCTGTCAATGTTATAAACAGAAGAGTGTTAACCAAAAAGAATGTAGCGATAGTATAATTCATCGAGACTTGTTTTTACACAGAGCTTTAATGTTAGCAGGTGAATAAATAATATTCAGTTGCAGATTATGCAAAAACCCCTGCTAAGCAGGGGTAAGAATTAACCAGAAACCCGCATTGCAACACGAATTCTGTCAACCAATAAAATGATATCTTTGTACACATCAAATTCATTAAATACAGATGCTATTTCACGCCTGTGAGAGCTGTATAGATAATGAATACCATCTACAGTGAAATCATTGCATGAATTCAGAGTTATAGTCGATGTTTCAATATTATTGTCAAATGTAACATCCAACTCAACATTAACCATAGACTCACTTCGTACATGTACTTGCATAACGATGTCACATAGTTCCGATTTTCGAACGTACGTTTCGCATGAAAATTCGCTATCATATCGTTCGTCGTCGATCTTGGTAAATTGCTCAGACAATAATGCTGCGCTAAGTTTTTTGTTCGCCATAAATGTCCTCCTATATTGGCTATATTAAGTAGCGCCACTTTACGGAAGCTTGACTTTTATGCTGCACTCATTACAAATGAGTTTATTGATGAAGATGGCATCACAAGGATCAAATAAAACTATATACGAAATTGTTTTTGCTCACGCGCAAAGCAGGGGGAATTATTTCAGGCGCGATTCACTATAATGTTGTTAGCGTCGCCTCTATTTTAGAGAGTAACGTCAGTTGCTTACATATGCCATAACGAATATGACAACTAAATTGCAAAGTTAAGTCAGGAAAGTGACGAATGGACAGCTACATCTTAACAGGAGAACAAATGTCTACTGAAACCCAAGTTAAAAAGGTAAGCATTCCCGAGAACACCCTTAAGGCATTAATGAATTGTGCCACCAACACAGACCTATGCAGACTGGTTGCCAATGAGACTTCTGTCGAATTTAACGAGCAACGTTTCTCACTGCTCTTTAAAGCAACCCCTTATGATTCATTGGAAGCTACCACAGCCTTTGGTACGAACTATGAGGTCTACCACAACATTAAAGGGTGGGTAGCTAAATACAACGGTAGCTCTATCGGTGACAGCCTGCCTGCGGCATCAGCTGATGAGGCTAAAGATATCTGCAATGAAGATTATCGAGAGCGACTTCGAAAAATCAACTGCAAACTTTTTTAACTTTTTAAAAAAGAGTATTGTCCCTTTTAGGTTCCTTTATAACTATGTGCAATCTCGCACATAACCATAGAGGACTAAACATGGAACAATACTCTCCAGAGACAGATCTAACTTTTTTCGACTTTGGCAATGCCCCTAAAGCAAAACTTGCAGGCTTTAAATCAACAGGCGTCGAAGTTCATGTTACAGAAGATGAAGCCAAACGTATGTTTGGTAGACAGGAAAATATTGGTCTCGTATTTGGTGGCATCATTGGCTACACCGAACGCAAATCGTACCTGGTAATGCTGAAGCCAGAGAAGAAAAACAAATACCTCATCACTACCATCGATGAGGACTACAATGAAGATAGCGCGGTCATCGAGACCGACCATGAATTGGACGGGCTAAGCTCAGATACTGAATCCCTCAAAGCTATCATCGGTGATACGTTTATTATTGGTAATGAAGACAAGGTTTATATTACCAATCTGTCGAAAGCCGACGTACTGGTTGTTTAACACTTAAGAGCATCATCTGATGCTCTTTTTCTACTCATCCTACCAGTTCATCTTCGGCTGATTTCGTACTAAAAGTTCGCTAACATGCCGCTAATTTCGTGAATTTTGGCGTTACAATGTCTTCAACTATAAAAATATTTCCAAAACACACCGAACTTCCTTATTTTATCAAAGCAGCAGAACTACTTGCAGAAACAATCGCAGCTTATTTTTCTCGTGGCTTAATACAAAGATTTCAAAGAACGCAATTCCTTGCTATAGGCCTTGGCTATGAAAACTATCCAGACCTAGCTTTCCGCGCACAAAACACCCCAGGCGACGCTGAAACACTTTTATTTTTTCAAGATAAAGAACAGAACAATAGGATTGCTCAAACATTTACAGATAATGTCGAATACATAGACCTTAAGACTGCTAATGCGCTTGTTGATATAGCAGCACAATGCGAAACAAATCCTAATTTGAAAATCGCCAACCTCGTGCGTCAAACGCGCATAAAGCTTGAGTGCGATAAAGAGCCTATATCAACCAACGACACTAAACTTGAAAAAAAGTTAAGTAAAAGCCAACGTGCAATACAAAGTTTTCTATCCGGTGACTTCAGACGCCACAAAACAGCTTAAGCCTTACAGCTGTTTGTTATAACTTACAGCTGTTAAATACTTCCCTTCGAGCCTTCCTACATTATTATGTTCCTAAACAACAACATGAGGACATTTCATGGAACTCGATATTGCTAAGACGCCAATTTTCAAAAAAGCTGTTGATGACGCAGTCACTGCAATAAAAGAAGCTGGTAACACTGTCAATGCCAATCTTGCAGGTTTCACTATTGATGAAACTTATTGCGATTGGCGAGATGCCGATGGAAATAATGTAGATACTGCATCTGTAGTCGGTGTGATCGACGGTTTTGCAGCTAAATTTGCTGAGTACAGCGAACCATTATATGGGAAAGTTGTGATTAGTGTGTGTAATGCAATCAATCAGCGATTTTAATACCTAACGGCACCCTATGTGCCGTTATTCTTTCACATAAACAGATGAAACAACTTCTAAAAGCTCATCGCTCACATCTTCTTTTTTGAAATCTTTTTTAAACTTGATACGCCCAATACCTACTGCATCACAAGCATCGCCTATCGTTTGAAATGCCGACGTACCCAACATTATATTTGACTGCGGGTTATTTGTTTCAATTATTTGACCCTTAAGGCTACGGCCTCTACTTCTTTTGGCCTTACTCACTAAAGCACCCCAATCAAAATTTTTCATGGTTGCTAAATAACTACTATCAGCCTTTAAACGCTCACCGCACTGAGTATCACTCTCCCTACAGGCATCAATATAGGCATATTTAAGCTCTTTAATGCTGTAGGACAGGTTTTCCTTATAGGGATAAAGCGGGACATGAAAATCTCGGAATTCACCTGTGTGCTCACTCTGTACGATAATGGGCACTGAATAACCTATAAACGCCTCTTTTGTTGTTGTGAGCACCGCGCTATAACCTGATGAGTCAACACCTTCGAACTTCATCTTTGCAATAGAGTTACCATGTTTGCCGGAGACCTTTCTAGCAATCCAATCATTCCAGCCTTCAACACTTTGCTTTTTTTCTTCGGGCACTTCGGACAAATTAAATGCTATACCCAATGACCGCTCGATCTCTTTCTTACTTCTATATAACCTACCTTCATACGCATAGTTAGACTCTGGACGCTCTGTGATCACCAAACCTGGATACTGCTTGCCATTAAGTTCGAAATGGCGCTTGAATTGCTTTTCCCAATCAATCTTCACATAGTGCTTTTCGTAATACTCACTACTTTTAATTGGGTGACCACGCATTCTGTCGGATGCTTTACACGCCCTTACAAAGAGCCGTTTTATTTCCAAATTACTTATACAGTAGCGGTCTCCATACGGGTACGTTCGAGTTCGGAACGTCTCGTCCTTGGTATCACCGTGGACAACATAAGAAGATGTATACCCTAAAGCCCTCCCATTAACGAAAAAAGAAACCCCTAGATACCCAGATCTATTATTGATCTGCCTATTAAGTTTAATGCGGCTTTGCTCTTCATCAGACCATCCACCCATCAAACGACGTATTTCGTAATCTTCAAATTTATATTCTTTTAGTTTACTTTCTAACAGCCCCTTGCATACATGCTCGCTAATATCGTGAGGCAAATAAATAGCATCATACTTCCCATCTTTCCTTGGCACTAAAAGCCGTAAACCACCACCATATTTGCCAACATATTTACTTTGAATCACTGTCATTTCTCTTCAAGTCTGACTGCCACTTTTCAAAAAAAGATATTTGTGTATGTGGATCATACTGTAAACGTGTTTTTACGTGCCGCTCTTTTAATCCGTATTTATCTGCTATTTCTTTATGCGAAGCGAACACTTTGACACCCACCAGTACCCCACTTTGCTTCGATTTTGGGGAAGTTCTTATTATCTTACACAGATCAGTTCTAGTGGCATTTGGATGCTTTTTTAACAACGATTTCAAGAATGCTGGCGTTGTGCCTAAAAACTCTGCAAGTTCTGCTTCACTATTAAAAGTACGGTTGAATTTTCTTATCTTCTCTTTCTTGCGCTCAACATTTTCACCTTCAACAGGCCTCTTTTTAGGACGCCCCCTCTTTTTCGTGACCTTTTTGACCTCCTCAGTTTTTGGCGACACCTGGTTTTTACTTTTTATTGCCTTTGCTATAACAGACTCTATACTACGCGTTTTGTGTAATCCCTTATCGTGAACATATTCCAGACCGAGTGCTGTTTCCATTGAACGCATTGTTGGGTAGCAGACTCCATCATGCTTGATGTTCGAATCCGGTTCCTCTTTCAAGATAACAGTGATTTTATCAGTCACCCCTCGCTTGGTGGCCTGCAAATTTATTTTGCGTTGCCAGTTAATGTCCTTCTTAAACTTTAACAACTCTTCATCTGCACCAGACATACCAATATAACGCGCTGCCTCCAGAAATGCCCTTTGCTCCTCTTTAGTGCTAATCAGTAAGTCTTCCCCATACGGATACAATGGAATAGCGAAGCGCTTACTTTTTCCTTTTCTATTTAAAACGCTATAACCAATGCTATCTATACCGTAATAGTGATACAGTCCGTCCACACCTGTGGCGTCTTTGTCTTTACTTATTATTGGTGTGGTACTTCGCTTTCTCAGCTTTTGTTCGATCATCCGTGGCACTTTCGCAGAAACATCTTTTGTTAAATACTCAGCTTCTACTAGGTCTAGACGAACACCGTACTTCGCTCTAATTTCAGACAAGTCCCGAAATACTATTCCGTTGAACATAAGATTCGATTTCTTATGCCCTAAAAACTCAATTTCAGCCTTCTGGCCTTGAATCTTTGGCGAGCCACATGACTTAAGGTAGAGGGTATCCCAGCCTATCGCTCGAAATGTGGCTAAATATTTTTTGTCACTTAACACCTTTTCATCAAGTGAACGATCACGAAAACGACACGCCGTCACATATTGTCTTTTCAGCTCTGCTTCACTGCAAGACAGATGATCCTGGTAGGGAAATAACTCTGTTGTAAAAGTATGCTTCGTTTTACTCTTTATAGGCTGCTGTGTAACAACTGAGAACCCAATTTCACCACGGTTAACAAGAGGCGTTACCCCTGGATACCCTGGATTGGTGTCACTTCGCAATGAATAGAGTATATTTGGCTTATCTTTCGACCAACCTGCCATTATCTTTTCTATATGCGTTGGATGCCAGCCCAGCTCAATCAACTTACCCTTGAAGACCGCTTCAATAACAATAAATGGTGCATCCGCATCGACATAAACGTAGTCATACCCGCCTTCAACTTTCGGAACACTTATCTCAATGTCAGATTTTTTTATTCTTAAATGTTTAAAATTTTCTATCATATGCCCTCTCTTACAGGGTCATAATAAAGAATTTTGTGCAGTTCACAATTCGTGTTCTATTTTTGCACGCTTCGTGAACCCAGAAATGCCCGTCTACTACCATCTATTGCAGACTAATCGGTTTTATTGTGCTTGGTGATTTGTTTTATCGTTTTAATAGATTGATTTATTACTCATAGCTCTCCGACTACTTACAAGTAAATACAAGGAGATTTTATGTTAACGTCAGAAATTAAAACCACACTATCCACGCATTTTGATTCATTAGACCGCAAGGTATTCATACAACTTCAGGAAGGCACTCACACCAAGCAAGAAGAGCTAAGAGAGTTACTTTATGGTGTAGCGAAGCTTAGTTCGCTCATTGAATTTTCTGTCGGTGATTTTGGATACCACTCACCGCTAACCTTCAGCATTAGCACCGATACTCAATCAAATAGATTACTGTTTTCAGGAATACCTGGCGGACATGAGTTCAACACTTTCATTTTGAGCATTATTAGAACCAGCACCAACAAGTATTCACTTGACGAAGACACGCTAAATATGGTTCGCAAAGTTAACAAACCACTTAGCTTTAAAACCTTTGTCTCACTTAGCTGCCACAACTGCCCCGAAGTCATACAAACCTTAAATGAGATGGCCGCAGCTAATCCAAACATACGCTCTGAGATGATTGATGGCGGTTTATTCCCAGAGCTAATCGATCAATATCAAATTCAAGGCGTCCCGACTGTACTTTGTAATGATGAACCATTCATGACAGGAAAAGTCTCAGTTTCAGAGATTATCGAGAAGATTCAAACTATCGCACCTATGGCTATAGGGGAGGGGGCGCACTACTTACCTACTCAGGATGTTACCGTCGTCGGAGGAGGCCCTGCTGGCGTGGCTGCTGCTATTTATTGTGCGCGTAAAGGCCTCTCGACCACAATTCTCGCTGATAGAATAGGTGGTCAGGTGTACGATACTGTCGGTATTGAAAACTTCATCGGAACAAAATATACGACGGGTTCGGAGCTATCCCGAAACTTGTTAGAACATTTATCTGCATATGACATTACCATTAAGGAAAATGTAAAGATAAAATCGTTAAGCAACGGGAAACTTAAAAAACTCCACCTTTCGAATGGACATGAGTTTGATTCAAGAGCTGTCGTCGTTGCAACAGGAGCCAAATGGAGAGAACTTAACATTCCTGGTGAACGTGAGAACGTAGGCAAGGGTGTCGCGTATTGCCCACACTGTGATGCACCTTTCTTTAAAGGAAAGAAAGTCGCAGTTGTTGGTGGAGGGAACAGCGGTGTTGAGGCTGCACTTGATCTTGCTAATATTGTTGAACAAATGTCTGACGCATTCTACTACTCAATTCTTTGAATGAGT
>CEVI01096052.1_pt1 | contig 23809 bp, 19 predicted proteins | sample 531471 | NCBI WGS metagenome assembly CEVI01 (sample SAMEA2623513, study PRJEB7988) | marine metagenome | isolation source: saline water (ENVO:00002010), including
TCGGATTGAACCGAAATGGGTGATCGGAATGGGCCGGAACATGCACCCTAATTGACGAAACGTATCTAGAAGACCTTTAGTATCTCGTGAGAGTGATAAATTAGCGCTACTTTTTGCTTTAACTACAATCTGCTCTAAAAGTATATAATTACCATTCCCATCCTTGATTCCTTCGCTGGGGTCTGTTTCCTCTAAGCCGTGTATAAGCAAGATTTCAATAAGCCTCCTCATCAAAACGGCGCATCCATCGAATACATTGTAATGATAGGATGCATTCACTTGATCACAGAGTGATTTGATATAGCCTCTGGACTGGCTATAAACATCAAATGGTATAACTGTTTCATCAGTTACGATAGATTCAGATTTCGTTTTAATAGCAGGAAACTGACCATCTAAAGCCTTGATTGTGCTTGCATGAAGCTTAAATGTATCTTTAGAAGGCCCTCTTACAAAAGCTCTAGATGCAACAATCTTAGACTTTAAGCGAGAACTATTAGGTTTAGATAAATGAATATTGTCGAACCATTCGAAAACATCAGAGACACTGAAGCAATCTAGCTCTTTCTTTGTAAAGAAGTAGAAAAATATGAGCTTTACTTTGTCTATCTCACTAGCGTCCAGCACACAGGCTTCTTCTAAGTATTGTTCCAATGTCATTCTAACTACTCGCAGGGAGATCGTGCTCTACCAAATTTTCACCAGTGATTGAAATAGTATACGAGCCCTTTTCCTCAGCGCTATCAATGTATGCCTTTCGATTTTTAATATTAGCCATAATCTGAGGTGTATTAGACGGCTTTCTTTCTTTAATTTCGTTGTAGCAACTAATTATATGGCCAGGAAGAACTTCACTCAGCCCGCCGAGTTTAACGAGATAGTATATAAAGACGGTTATTAGCTCTTGGGCATTATCCAGTTTCGGCTGCTTTTCTGCGATAAAGTCCATAAGCGAAACCCCACCTTCATGCCCCTTTAGATTAATCGGTATAGGGGGAATATTTTTTGCTGCTGGTGCTTTACGAGGTGCTTTTTTCTTTTTCTCCTTTGCTACTGGTATAGCTGTCGAGGGCTCGGCATTTATAACATCGACTACTTCAATGTCGGCACTATCACCACTCCCACCGAGTTGTACTTGTTCTCGATTTAAAAGCTCAATAATTTCTGGAAATATGCCAGAAACAAAGTCTTCAGAACCTGCAACTTCGATATGACCAGAGGAAAGGTCAATTTTTAATTTAGCTTCTCTATTATCCATACTACTTATTTACTCCTTTACTTAAATATTTGGTGCACTTAACAGCTTAGTGTGCGGAAAAATTCCTTTATGCAAAACGGCATATTTCCGTATATCACACAACAATGATGTTAACTTTTGCACGAAAAAGCAGAAGGTTCAATATCCTATAAATGAATGCTCGCGAACACTTTCTTAAATACGGAATTTTTCTTTTTTATTTTAAAGCATAACGAATGTAACTTAATGCCCGCGCTCCCCGCCTCGCAACGGTTAATGCTTCCTTACCCATTAATTAAAAGCTAAGCGCCTCTACCGCCTGGAGAAATGCGCCCCTTTTCCTTATCGCCTCCCCTAAGTTGTACGACTTTTTCTTCTATCCACTTGACGGGAGAAAAATTAAGCTTACACTTGTGCGCTGAATGAGCGTACACTTGTACGCTTAAACTAATTTACCTTTTTATTATTAAAAAGTTTGTTTCGAAACATTTATAGGTGTGATGTCTACGTTGAAACTATTACTCGATAATTTGGCGCATCGCTTTCTCCATCACGGTTCATGGAGGGGATACTGGGAAGTGCTTATGCAGCAATTTAGGCCTGCGTGGCGAGATGGCTATTTCAGAGCACAAATTGAAGCGGTCAGAAACCTAAGATCTGACATGCTGGAAGTTATTCTAAAACCCGAGAAAGCGTGGCCTAGTCATATTGCAGGGCAACATGTTGCGCTAACCATTGAAGTGAATGGTAGGCTAACTACCCGTGTATTTACCGTCGCTTGCGGTGCAAGCTTTCACCGCAAAACGAAAAAAATTCGGCTTATCACCAAGGTGAGTAACGAAGGCGCACTTACCCCCTATCTTTCCTCAGCTAAGCCTACTACATGGGTGAATATTTCAGCCCCTAAGGGCAACTTCACATTGCCTAATACCGATAAACCCGTACTTATGGTTGCCGGTGGCTCTGGCATAACGCCGTTTATCGCCATGCTTGAAGACGCCATTGAAAATAAACAATTAAGCAGCGCGCCTGTCCACCTGCTTTATTTTGCCAAACCTAACGAACACGTATTGCTCGGCCAATTATCAGCGCTTCAAAAACGGGACAATCGCTTTACCTATGCATTGCTCAATCGGCAACAAGATGGTCAGGTTGAGGCTCATCTTTCGCACTTTGCTCATGCTCACTGGTTGGTGTGCGGCCCTCATACCATGTACGAACAGGCACAGAAAGTCGCGAAACTGGTAGAGGCCCCCTTACTCAGCGAACATTTTGCTGCCCTGCCCACTGTGACCACAGGCAGTCTGAGCGAAAAAGAAACCTTTTCTTTAGTTCACAACGGACAACCCTTAGCGGTAAACAACCAAGAAACCCTGCTTTCGCAACTTCAACAAGCCAAACAGCCTGTAACGTATGGCTGCGGTATGGGCATTTGTCATCAGTGCCAGTGTGTGAAAAAGCGTGGTGTAGTGCGCGATACCCGCACTGGCGAGCTTTCCGATAGCGCCGAGCAACTCATTCAGCTGTGTGTATCGCAGGCCGTAACCGATTTGGAGATTCAACTATGAACACTCGCGTCTCAATAAACACGGAGACATTGCAAGAAGCGTCTAGTCAAAGTGACGCGCAATTACATCAAGCAACCATCCCTTCGCCTAGCGTAAGTAAACCCGACTACAACAAGCTAGAAGCTCAGCTTGATGCAATTAAGTCGGAAGTGAAGGGCAAAATTGGCGCTGAAGATGCTGCCTATATTCGACGTATTATTCTCATTCAGCGTATTTGTGAATGGAGTGGCCGTATATTAATAATGCTGGGGTTCATACAGCCGCTACTGTGGGTCGTTGGCGTACTCAGTTTAGCCACAGCAAAAATACTGGATAACATGGAAATTGGCCACAACGTGATGCACGGTCAATACGACTGGATGAACGACAAACATATCAACTCAAAGGGCTACGAGTGGGATATAGCCTGTGATGGGGCAAGCTGGAATCGGGTGCACAACTACGAGCATCACACCTACACCAATATTATTGGTAAAGATAGAGACTTTGGCTACGGCTTGCTTCGCTTGTCCAACGATTTTAGATGGCGAGTAAAAAACGTATGGCAGTTCGCCACCTATATTGTGCTAAGTGTATTGTTTCAGTGGGGGGTGTCGTATCACGAAATGGCCGCAGAGCGCGTGTTCTTTGGTAAGAAAAAAGATAATCGTAAAAACCAAGTTACGCACAGCGAACTCAAAAAACGCTTTTTCAGTAAAGGTGCGCGTCAGTTGGTAAAAGATTATGTACTCTTCCCTTTGCTGGCTGGCCCACTGTTTTTGTGGGTGTTGTCGGGCAATCTTATTGCCAATTTGCTGCGCAATCTATGGACTTCAACCATCATCTTTTGTGGTCACTTTACCGGCGATGTAGAAACCTTTAAAGAAGAGGACTGCAAAAACGAAACTCGTGGTCAGTGGTACTATCGTCAAGCGCTAGGCTCCTCAAATATTCAGGGGGGTAATTTATTTCACGTTCTGACCGGGCATTTAAGCTTTCAGATAGAACACCATTTATTTCCCGATATTCCCGCCAAACGATATAGGGAAATGGCCCCTAAAGTACAAGCCGTATTTAAAGAGCACGGCATGCACTACAACACGGGCGGTTTTTGGAAGCAGTATGCAAGCGTATTAAAACGCATTATTCGCTACTCTTTTCCTTAAAGGCCTGAAACCCTAACCAGCCAGCCATAGCGCTTGCGCTGGTTAGGCAGGTTCCCCACGCCCAATCAATAGTCATAATAAACAAGGTAAAGCCTTCAATAATGCTGTACGCCGTTAGGTTATAAGCGCCATAACTTGCTAAACCTAAAAGTGCCCCATCTATACCTGCGTAAAGTAGTGATTTGTCTCGGTTAGCTACAACCGCCAACACGAACACCACGCCCCCGTACATTAAGTAAAAGACAAGCCAAGGCCAGGTAATAAATTGGCTTCTAAGCAAAGGGGCCATTTCGCTCTGATACCAACTGTCGGCAATAACGCCAAGCCACAAGAAATCGAGTACGGCAAAGCACACAAAGATGGCGATTAAAGCCCCCAAGATGCTTTGTATATAACGTACAATATTTTTAATCATGCTATTTGCCTCAAACGTGAATACTCCCTTGATCTATACGGTGAGATACCGATTTAGCGCTGTAGATAGGCGGCCAGAAATAGGTGCGCATCTTCACCCTGTGAAAAATTGAAGAAGATGCGCAGGTTAAAGCGATATACTATTCGTTGTGATCTTCGCTTTCTAACACCTCAAGCGTCACCCATACCATCCTGTGATCTGAACTGGCGTTTCTATCTTTCACCAGCCGGTAAAGTGGGCTATCACTTGGTGGCCAAAATACGCCTGCGTCTTGCACATTAAACCCATAAGTGGATGGCAATACATAATCAGCCCTTGCCCCCCAATAAGCTGTAAATCGACGGCTATAATCTTGTTCAGATAATGCAGCGCCGCCTTCACTGGTGGGGATTAGTCTATTATTCACATAGGGGCTTTCTGTTAGCTGTTCTATCACATCGGGTCGGTGTTTATCGCCAATATCAGCGGCGTTAAAGTCTCCCACCAGTACAAAGCGCGTGTTCTTTGGCAACGACGCCTTGTGCCCAGCGTCATCGTAGATGTAGCTGCTCTTACCCGGCGTTAAGTAATCTGCCATTAAACGAATTTCGTCGTGATTTCTCTTGCCGTTTCTATCTTCTTCCCCATCAAAGTTGGGCGGCGTGGGATGCATTGCAAGCACATGAACCAAGCTGCCATTCACCTTCACAGGTACATCCCAATGAGACTTTGAACTTAACCTCAACGACGTCCACTCTTCCTCGCTGTACCAAGGTTCGCCATTTTCCATACTGCCATCTTCAGCAGGTAAAACGGGAATTTGCGCATTGGGCATATGGTGCCACTTGAACATCTGGAAGGTTCGAATTTGCTCGTATTCAATAGGGTATTTAGAAAGAATTGCCATCCCGTATTGGCCTGGGTAAAGCCCATATCCGTATGCATCACCACCGAACTTCTCTGCCTTACCGTTGTTGTCTAAATCAAACTCAGTGGGCACACCAGTATTAACAGGGGCCACATAGGTGTATGGATAATCTACAGCCGCTTGGCCTGCCTGCGGCACATTGAGAAAATGCTTAACAAAAGCATCTATGCCTTTAGATTTGTCGGCAATATAGTCAAACTCATTGAGCAACAGGATATCTGGGTTGACCCGTTGAATTATCTCCGCAATATTACGCACCTGCAGGTTATCTTTCGATGACAACACCTGCGCTAACACTTTATCACTCGGTGCCATGCCCAGCGACGTGTAGTTTGTAGACTCCATACTTACATTGAAGGTAGCTACTTTGAGTGTTTGGGCTAGGGTGGTAAAAGAGGCAACAAACGACGCTAAACTCAAGCCAATAATTAGGGTTTTCATGTCACTGTTCTGCAAAGCTAAAAATTAAAAATCCACCATAGCAAGTATTTGATGGGTTTGCCTGCTTCAGGTCGCAAGGTTTGCGTAAATAGTCCCGAAAATCGCCGTGATAAGCAGCTTGCTTTTTTTGTAATTTTTGAAAAAAGACGCAGGAATACTGATATTCTATAACCTCGTTTTTCTCGTTGGATTCATTGTCATGGTGTCGTGGACTTCACAAGCAATAAGTAAAATAAACGCCGATTATCAACGCTCAGCAGATACGCATTTAATTAAACTAGACAGAGTGAAAATACCTGGCGTCGATCTTTACCTCAAAGATGAGAGCACCCACCCTACAGGTAGCTTAAAACATAGGCTGGCACGCTCGTTATTTTTGTATGCACTGTGCAATGGCAAAATCAAACAAGATACCATCATTGTAGAGGCTTCGTCGGGCAGTACCGCAGTTTCAGAGGCCTACTTCGCGCGTATGATTGGCGTTCCTTTCATTGCTGTTATGCCCCGCTCAACGGCGCAAAGTAAAATCTCTCTCATTGAACAATTCGGTGGACAATGCCATTTCGTCGATTGCTCCACCCAAATGCATGACGAAGCCATTACCATCGCGCGCGCCAAAAATGGGTATTTTATGGACCAATTTATGTACGCCGAGCGAGCCACCGATTGGCGAGGCAACAATAATATTGCCGAAAGCATATTTGACCAGATGCGTGCTGAGCCCCACCCCATCCCCCATGCGGTTGTTATGGGCGCTGGCACAGGGGGCACCTCAGCCACCATTGGTCGCTATATTCGCTATAAAGGTTTACCCACTACGTTAACTGTTGTCGACCCCGAGCACTCTGTGTTTTTTCAAAGCTATACGCAAAACGACCTTACCATTACCGCAGACAGAGGCAGTAAAATAGAAGGGATTGGTCGTCCAAAGGTAGAAGCGTCTTTTCAAGCAGATGTGATTGACCACATGATAAAAGTCCCTGATGCCGCGAGTGTCGCTGCGATGAAATGGTTGGCGACAAAAATAGGTATAAAAGCCGGGCCATCCACGGGTACAAACTTGTGGGGCGCATTAAACATTGCAAAACGCATGAGTGAAGAAGGCCAAACCGGTTCGGTGGTAACCTTAATGTGTGATAGCGGCGCGCGATATCAAGATACCTATTATAACAACGGGTGGGTAGAAAAAGAGATTGGTGATATTGCGCATTATGCTGCGCAATTAGATGAGTATCACCTGGCTTAATTTCTATCCTATTGGCAGACTTTATTTTGCCCTTTAAATGTTTTAGCATAATGAATTATCGCATTCGCGATCCCTGGATCAGCAGACAGGGCATAACTGAGCTGGCAACTTAAACGAATGTTATGGAGCCAAGTTATGCCTACTACCTGTTGGATAAAAAACCCACAAGCTATTTTTACTGCGAATCAAGAAGACGCTCGCGGTGGTGTGGTTATTCAAAATGATAAAATTATAGAGTTAGTCGCGCTAGGCAAGCAGCCTAACTCTCACGTTGATGTTATAGAAGATGCTTCAGATTTGGTTATGCTTCCTGGCTTAATCAATACTCATCATCACTTTTACCAAACGCTAACACGTGCCTGGGCTCCTGTGGTAAACCAGCCACTTTTTCCATGGCTTAAAACCCTTTACCCTGTTTGGGCAAAGCTGACGCCTGAGGCCTTATCGTTAGCCTGTGACGTTGCTCTGGCCGAGTTGTTGCTATCTGGGTGTACCACCACCACCGATCATCACTACCTTTTCCCCACAGGAATGGAAGACGCCATAGATGTACAAGTCGATAGCGTAAAACGCATGGGCATGCGAGCTTTATTAACTCGCGGCTCTATGAGCTTAGGGGAAGATGAAGGCGGGCTGCCCCCTCGTCATACGGTACAAACCGGTGATGAAATATTAAAAGATAGCGAACGACTCATTAAAACCTATCACCAACGGGGTGAAGGCGCTTGGATGCAAATAGCGCTCGCCCCATGCTCCCCTTTTTCCGTTACCCGGGAAATTATGGCTGATAGCGCTAAACTGGCTGAAGCGGAGGATGTGCGATTACATACTCACTTAGCAGAAACCTTAGACGAGGAAAATTTCTGTTTAAAAATGTTTGGTATGCGCACGGTCGACTACTTAGAAAGTGTAGGCTGGTTAAGCGATAGAACCTGGCTTGCCCATGGCATTCATTTTAACCAAGACGAAATTCAACGGCTCGGAGCTGCGGGTACCGGTATTTGTCATTGCCCTGTTTCAAACATGCGCTTAGCGTCTGGTATGTGTCCAACCCTTGAATTAATTGATGCGGGCTCCCCCATTGGCTTAGGCGTTGACGGCTCAGCATCTAATGACGCGTCTAATATGATGTATGAAGCGCGACAGGCGCTTTACCTTCAACGTCTAAAATACGGTGCTGAAAAAATCACGCCGGAAAAAGTGCTGGGATGGGCGACAAAAGGTTCTGCGTCACTGATTGGGCGAACCGACATAGGTGAAATTGCGCTGGGTAAACAAGCTGACTTTGCATTTTTCAAACTTGACGAATTACGCTTCAGTGGCAGCCACGACCCCATTTCCGCACTGCTTTTGTGTGGGGCTGAAAAAGCGGAACATGTGATGGTAGGTGGCAAATGGCGTGTGCGAGAAGGCGAAATTATAGGCGTGGATACCCAAGCCTTAATGGCGCGCCACCGAAAAGTAGCGGCGCAACTTGTAAGCTAGCAGCTAGTTAGCCAGTTCCTGCTGGTAAATTCGCAGGTAGTTTTCCACATCAACATCACAGCAAACTTTTTGTGATGGATAATCTGACCATGCATCAACCGGGTAACGTTTTGTTTGCGTCTTTTGCATGGTATGCCCAATAGCAGGCCCTTCTGTAATCACTCGGATAGGGCCTTCTACTGTAGTAAAGAGATGAGGTGCGCTTACGTACATTATTGCCGAGGAATCATGTACATAAATGCCATCTACCTGGTCGGTTTGTTGATGGAAATTGGCATAAAACCGCGTAATATCGTAAATAAACTTTCCGTACTTAGGCGACGTTTTTTGTAACCCATGTAAGTACGCATTGCTCATTATCGTTTTGGTTGTCACATCTAATCCCACCACAGTGACCGGCCAATCGGCCCTAAGCACTTCGTCAGCTGCGTGAGGGTCGCCAATAATATTGGCTTCTGCAAAGGGGGTTACATTTCCTGTTTTACCATTGTGTCCAAACGCCCCGCCCATGATAACTACTTGCTTAACCAAACTTTTTATTTCTGGGCACTTACGCAGAGCCAGCGCTAAATTGGTCATGCGACCTACGGCAACCAGCGTAATTTCACCTGGGCTTTCCTTTAACTTTTCAATAATATAATCAGGGGCGGCTAAAGGGGCAACGCTGGGCAAGTTGCTTTCGTCTATATCGATATTCCCTAACCCATTGTCGCCGTGAACAAAATCGGCAGGCTCATCCACAGGAATAACTAAAGGCTCTGCGGCTCCCCGTGCAACATCGGCAGCGAGTTTAAATTTCTTTTTCAAAAACAACGCATTACGGGTTGCCGTGGCAATATTTGCATTTCCAAAGCCTGTAGTTATGCCAATTAAGTCGATGTTTGAACACGCTTGCGCGAACAAAATAGCCATTGCATCATCAATACCAGGGTCGGTATCAAATATAATTTTCTCCACCTTATATTCCTTCTTTCATTGTATGGCGCACACCTTGATGGCGCTTTTCTAGCCACAGACAGGCGCCAAATAAAAGCGCCACCAGCGAATACCCTAACCATGCCATTGTCATGGCGCTATGAACGCCAAATTGCCCTACCACCCAACCCGACAGCGCCGGTGCAAGCGTGCTTCCAATACTGCCACTAAACAGTAAAAAGGTGATTAATACGGCTGGAGCACGAGGTAGCTGTTGCGAGCCCACTGACATAGCAAGCTTATAAATACAGGTAGTCGCAAAGCCAAAAAAGTAACTTAACAGCAAAAACTGCGTGCCTTGCTCAATAAGTACGAAGCCAAGTGTGAACACGCTGGCCAGCACTGCTACTATCATTAAAAAGCGTCGTTGCGGCACTTTATTTACCAAAATTGCCGCCGAAATAAGTCCAAAAATAGACATCCCCCAATAATTACCCACGACGCTGGCAGCCTTAGTTTCACTTAGCCCAAATGCCGCTTGCAGATAATTAGGGGACCAGGTTAAAAAAGTAGTTTGCGAGATTAGATAAATACACACGCCAAGGGCAATCAGGCATACACGTGGCGTAAGAATACCGGTAAACTGCTGCAATGCAGATAGTTCGCCTGTTTCATCGGCCTCAGTTTTCGGAAATGTGGTAAAAAACACTAGCCCCCACAATGCCAACGCAAGCGCACCTACCGCTGCGTAGCTAAGGGTCCATTCGTAGTGGCTTGCTATTATTAGCGCGGCTAAAGAAGGGAAAATATAGCCGGCAGCACTAAAGGCACAGTCAGTGGCAATAAACGCTGATGCTCGTTTCGCTTCGTGATACGTTTTAGAAATAATCACCGCACCACCAGATAACCCACAGCCACAACATACACCTAGTACAAACAAAAGTATGGCTAGGCTAAAAAATTGGTTAGGCTGGCTTATTGATAACGCTAACAAGGCACACAGAAACACACTGTAATTCGTTAGCAGTATCGGCTTTAGCGAGAATTTAGCGTATAAGAATAGAGAGATAAAAGTACCACAAAGCGCCCCGCCGGTTAGCCAAGAAAAGACCCCAACGGATTGTGAAGGCGTACTACCAAGCACGCTAGAAACAGCGTTCAAAATAACCCCAATTTGGGTTAATAAGCCCGCCATTATCATATAGCTCATAAAGGCAATAGCGGTAAGGAAAACTCGGTTCAAGGGGGCATCCATGACAATGCTAAAACCATGTTATACCGAGTTATGTTTAAAACAACAATCCCTCGTGATAATTATTTGACCATTTAGTCAATAAAAAAGGCTGGGATTTAGCCAGCCTTTCACTATCAACGCTTAGCCATTACAAGTGTTCGATAAAGTAATCACTTATTAGGGTTTTAAGATGACGAGTGGTATTTTTACCTTCATAAATGCCATGGGAACGATTGGGATAAGACATAAAGTCGAATTGCTTATTATGCTTAATCAATTCGTTGATTAACCGTTCTGAGCCTTGGTAATGCACATTGTCATCGCCAGTGCCATGTATCAATAACAAGTCACCTTGCAGACCATCGGCATAATAAATTGCCGAACTGTGCTTGTAAGATTCAGGATCGGTTTTGGGATTGCCCGAATAACGCTCTTGGTAAATTGTGTCATACAAGCTCAAGTCAGGTACCGGTGCCACTGCCACACCCACTTTGTACTGCTCTGGATATCTAAACAATAAGTTTAGAGTTTGCGTACCACCACCAGAATGCCCCCACACACCAACACGATCGGTATCGATTACTGACCAACGTTCAGCCATTGCGTTAAGGGCATCCGATTGATCGCGAACAGTAATGACCCCAAGTTCTTTGTATATAGATTTACGCCAGTCTCGCCCTTTAGGCGCACGTGTGCCTCTATTATCCACAGAAGCCACTATATAGCCTTTTTGCGTCATCATAGCGTCCCATAGATAACTGCCACCACGCCAGCTATCTTTTACGGTTTGCCCCCAAGGTTCACCGTAAACGTAGAAGATAATAGGATACTTTTTACTTGGATCCATATCCGGGGGAAACATAATATAGCCATCAAGGGTAACGCCATCTTGCGCTTGAACCTGGAAAAACTCATGGGAAGGTAAGTTTTCTTGCGCCAACTTTTCGTTAAGCTCGTCATTGGTCACAAGGGTTTTTACCGGCTCATGCCCTTCCACTTTAATCACTTGACGCATAGGTGCTGTGGTAAAGTTACTGAAACTATGGCGGGCATAAGATCCGTCTTCCGACATATAATAACTATTCGTACCCGTAAACGATTCTGGCGTAATACGCTGTACAGAAGAAGTCCCATCTAGGCTTGCTTTATATAAGTAGCGCTGCGATACATCTTCTGGAGAAGCAGTGAAATAAAGAGCATTGTTTTTTTCACTCACCGCCAATAAATCCACTATGTCATATTCGCCCGGCGTGAGGTCAACAACACGACTGCCATCTTTGACAATTTTATATAAATGACGCCATCCATCTCTTTCGCTATGCCAGATAAACGCTTCGCCGTCGTTAATAAAGGTGGCGTCGTAGTACCATTCTAGAAAGGCATCATCTTTGTCTGTAAAGATATTCGTGACTGTGTTTTTCTGCCAATCAAATGTCCACAATGTGTTGGTATTTTGCGGGCGGTTTACGTCTTGAATAAGTAAGGTTTCACCTTTTCCAGCCCAAGAAATCCGTGGAATATAGCGGTCTCTGTTATCTCCCGCTAATTGCGCCCAATGGGTTTGTTTGTTGGTAATATCCACGACACCCACTTTTACGGCAGCGTTCTGCTCTCCCGCTTTCGGGTAAGGGAATGTGGTTAACGTTGGATACAGCGCGTCTGTATTATTGATCATGGTAAAGGTTTTCACCCCAGATGTATCAAGTTGCCAATATGCAATGCGCTGGCTGTCTGGGCTCCACCTAAATCCATCACGAATACCAAATTCTTCTTCGTATACCCAATCGAAATTACCATTTACGATGCTGTCATCGCCGTCTGTGGTCAATTGCTCAACATTGTTGCTGCCCACAGGCTGCATAAAAATATTATTGTCTCTTACCCAAGCCACATACTTACTGTCTGGCGAAAATTTAGCGAACATCAACTTGGCATCACCGGGCTGTTCACCTCCCAGTTGCATTAACGCATTTGTTTCCAAATTCAGCACGTAGAAATCGCCACGGCTCTTTGAACGCCAAACTTTTTGCCCATTCGTGAATACCAGCAACCACTTGCCATCTTCAGACCAACTGTAGCGCTCAATGCTTATGGGTTTCTCTTCGCCTTCGGGAATAAGGTTTTCAAAGTTAACCAGAACTTTTCTTCCCGTACTGTCTGGCTTGTAAAAAACAATGTCGAAACCGGATACTGACGATTCATTTTCACCCACTACATCGCTGAGCGCGTCAATACCGCTTTTTTCGCTGTCCTCATCTTTGGCGTCTAATACTGTTTCTCGTTTTTCCAGTACCGTAAAACCAGAACCATCTTTTAGCCACGTGAAATAAGTGCTTCGCTCGCCCGTGAATTCACGATCTTGATAAATTCTATCAAGGGTTAAGGTAGGTTTTACTTCCATAATCTCTGTCGTAATGTCGTCTTTTTGTGTGGCTGCACACCCCGCCACGACTAAGGTCGCGAGTGCTGCGCCAAGCATATTTCTTTTTATCATCAGTTGATGTCCCTGTTACTCTTTATTCTTGTCGTTTTACAATTTTTATTAATTGTTACTTTCGTACAGTAGCACTTTTCTCACCTACTGTTATCTTACACAGGGTAAATTAGCCATAATTACCGTTAAAACCAAAAAAAGCGGATTATGAGCATAAAAAAAAGCTAACACTCGGTGTTAGCTTTTTCGTATTTAGCTTAGTGAACTATTCGACATACACCGAAATAGTGAGCGTCTGCGCAGACTCTTACATTTTTTCTAGTGTTTCAATTCCCAACAGCGTTAACCCTTGTTTCAGTGTATTCGCCACCAATGCAGACAACGCCAAGCGGCTATCGCGTACTTGTGGCTCTATACCCTCTTTCAGCATTGGGCACGCTTCATAGAATGTCATGAATGCTGACGCTACATCGTAAAGGTACGTACACAACACGTGAGGCGTTGCTTCGCGTGATACCAGACCAATCACTTCTTCAAACTGCATAAGCAATACCGCAAGTGCGTGCTCTTGTTTCTCAACAATCTTGATATCAACTGGCATAGTAGCCATATCAACACCCGCTTTTCTAAACAAGCTCTTCACACGGGTGTAGGCGTATTGAAGGTAAGGCGCAGTGTTACCTTCAAAGCTTAGCATTGAATCCCAGTTGAACATGTAATCGGTCGTACGGTTTTTAGAAAGGTCGGCGTATTTCACCGCGCCAATACCTACCTTGCGAGCGACTTCTTTAAGCTCTTCTTCGCTTAAATCGTTGTCGCGCTCGGCAATGAGTTTACCTGCACGTTCTACCGCTTCATCAAGCAGTTCAACGAGCTTAACGGTTCCGCCAGTACGGGTTTTAAATGGCTTGCCGTCACTGCCTAGCATCATGCCAAATGGGCAGTGCTCGTAGGTTTGCTCTTCTTTCATGAAGCCTGCTTTACGGCCTACAATTTCCGTTTGCTTAAAGTGCAGCGCTTGGCGAGCGTCGGTAAGAATAAGGGTACGGTCGGCATTTAACTTGCCGCTGCGATAGCGCATAGCCGCAAGGTCGGTGGTGGCATATAAATAGCCGCCACCAGATTTTTGCACAATATATACCGCAGGGTTGCCTTCTTTATCGGCAAGCTCAGGAATAAACACCACCTGAGCACCTTGGTCTTCTACCGCAATGCCTTTCGCTTTAAGGTCGCTAATGACGTTGGCTAGGTCTTCGTTATACGCCGACTCACCCATGATGTCTTTGCGCGTAAGGCTTACGTTTAGCTTGTCGTACACTTCTTCAGAGTGGGCAATAGACACATCGATAAACTTTTCCCACAGCGCTAGGCACTGTGTATCGCCGCCCTGTAGCTTAACTACGTATTCACGGGCACGGTCGGCAAAGCCTTCTTCTTCATCGAAACGTACTTTGGCTTCGCGATAAAAGTCTTCAAGGTCAGACAGCGCTGTTTCGGCCACTTCTTCTTGCAACTTATCAGAAAGGTGCGCAAGCAACATGCCGAACTGTGTGCCCCAGTCACCCATGTGGTTTTGACGAATTACGTTGTGGCCCAAGAACTCGAGTACCTTAACTACCGCGTCGCCAATAATGGTGGTACGCAAGTGCCCTACGTGCATTTCTTTCGCTAAGTTGGGCGATGAGTAATCTACTACAATGTTTTGCTCAGGCGACTTTGCGATGCCTAACCGAGGGTCGGTTAACGACAGTTCACATTGATTAGACAACCATGCGTCGTTTAGATGAACGTTGATAAAGCCAGGGCCCGCCACTTCTAGCTTGCTGGCAATATCGTCGAGCTTTACTGTCTCAACGATTTTTTCTGCAATATCACGAGGCTTTTGCTTAAGCTGCTTAGCCAGCGCCATGGCGCCATTAAACTGATATTCACCAAACTCTGGTCGAGCACTGCGCGATACTGGCACTGGCGCATTTTCTACGCCCATCTCTTGTAGAGCTTCAGTGAAACGGTTAACTAGTAGTGCATGTATATTCATAATGTATCTTTTCTTAATTTTCGCGCGTGTTCGTAAATTGAATATCAGGGTAGCGCTCTTGCGCTAGCTGTAAATTCACCATAGTCGGTGCGATATAGGTTAGGTTGTCGCCACCATCTAAAGCCAGGTTTTGCTCACCTTTACGGCGGAATTCATCAAGCTTTTTCTCATCACCAGAGTATACCCAGCGGGCAGTTGCTACGTTAATGTGCTCGTAAAGTGCATCTACGTTGTATTCCGCTTTTAAACGCGCCACAACCACATCAAACTGAAGCACACCTACCGCCCCAACAATCAAATCGTTATTTGCAAGGGGGCGGAATACTTGAACCGCGCCTTCTTCGGATAGCTGAATAAGACCCTTAAGCAATTGTTTTTGCTTCAACGGATCTTTTAAGCGAATTCGCTTAAATAGCTCGGGCGCAAAGTTTGGAATACCGGTAAAGCGGTAGTTATCCCCTGACGTGAAAGTATCGCCAATACGGATAGTACCGTGGTTATGCAGGCCGATAATATCGCCAGCATACGCTTCTTCCAGCAGAGAACGGTCACCTGCTAAAAAGGTTAATGCATCAGAAATACGCACGTCTTTGCCTAAGCGGCTGTTGCGCATTTTCATGCCCTTTTCGTATTTGCCTGACACGATACGACAAAACGCAATACGGTCACGGTGTTTCGGGTCCATGTTAGCCTGAATCTTAAACACGAAACCGCTGAACTTGCCGTCGGAGCTCTCGATAGTGCCTTCTTCAGTTTCGCGGCCAAGTGGTGCTGGCGCCCACTCAACCAAGCCGTCAAGCATGTGGTCAACACCAAAGTTCCCCAATGCTGTACCGAAGAATACCGGCGTTAACTGACCTTCACGGAATAGCTCTTGATCAAACTCGTTAGATGCGCCGCGCACCAGCTCAAGCTCGTCGCGCAAGGTTTCGGCAAGGTCGCTACCCACTGCCGTTTCCAGCTCTGGGTTGTCTAGCCCTTTAATAATGCGCACATCTTGAATGGTGTGACCATGGCCGCTTTGATACAGAATAGTTTCGTCCCTATGAAGGTGATAAACCCCTTTAAAGCTTTTACCACAGCCAATAGGCCAAGTGATTGGCGCACACAAGATATCAAGCTCGGTTTCTACTTCATCAAGCAGCTCCATTGGGTCGCGAATATCGCGGTCAAGCTTGTTCATGAAAGTGATGATTGGGGTATCGCGCAAGCGAGTGACTTCCATCAACTTACGGGTTCTATCTTCTACCCCTTTCGCGGCATCGATAACCATTAAACAGGAGTCAACGGCCGTTAGCGTACGATAAGTATCTTCTGAAAAATCTTCGTGCCCTGGGGTATCTAGCAGGTTTACCAAATGGTCGCTGTAGGGAAACTGCATAACCGAGGTGGTGACCGAGATACCACGCTCTTTTTCCATTTCCATCCAGTCTGACTTTGCATGCTGGCCTGACTTTTTACCTTTCACGGTACCGGCGGTTTGTAGCGCGCGTCCAAACAACAATACTTTTTCAGTAATGGTAGTTTTACCCGCATCCGGGTGCGATATGATGGCGAACGTACGTCGCTTTTTAATCTCTTCTAAAAGCTTTTGATCTGACATTAATACTTATCTTCGTTATCTATTATCCCCGTTCACGCTTGGTTTACGGGCGCGTTTTATAACGGATAAGCAATGCTTTTCCGCGCAAATAAGATGTTGCAGCAAAACGCTTGATTCGGCTTGGCAAATAATTGCGCGGATTTTAGCATTTTACTGGGCGTAACAGTAGAGCGAACCACAAGAAATTAGACACTTTGTCGGCGACTTGGCCAGTCTCACGTTGATAAAGTACTATCGCCATATTGTACTTTTCTCATACTTAAAAGTGTAAATACTGTGCTATATTCATCCGATAATAAAATAGAATTGCGAAGTACAGGGAAGGTGTATGCTGAGAGTTGTTGTATCAATGTTTATGATACTTATCACAAGCCATTGTGTAGAAGCAGCTGCATTTTTTAAAAACCCCAAAGTGGAGCTTGCCCTAGACAGCAATGTACTTTACACCATCAGCGACAAACCAACGTTAACCGGCGAAGAACTATGGGTAGACGACCCTAGCCGCTTGCCCAGGCAAACCCACCAATACCTTCACTTTAAAGTTAGCGTTCACAATGAATTAGAAAAGCTTGTTCCGGTTTGGTTTTCTATTGGCTTCCCAGCTATGAAGGTTTTAGTGGTCACCGATGGCGTGTCAGTGTGGAAAACCGGTGACGATTCGCCATATTCAACACGCCCGGTGAATGCACCTAACTACCACTTCCCCTCCATTTTATCGCCATCAAGTGAAACCGAATTCCGCGGGTATATGCAGGGGGAAATATTGCGGTATACCTTTACGTTAGGGACGCCTGAGTATTTTAATCAACGCTATGTAAAAACCTTGCAGCGAGATATGGCTTTTTTCGGTGCGATGGCGCTGCTTACTGCCTTGTGTCTTGTGGGCTTTATTACTAGCCGAAATTGGGTATTTTTAAGTTTTGCGGCATTTATTTTCTCTACGACCTTTTGGTTTTTCAGAGTTTTTGGCTATGCGTTTGAAATACTTTGGCCTTCATCCCCCTACCTTAATGACATTTCCTACGCCCTCAGCATTTACGCTGTCTTACTGAGTGCTTTTTGGGTTTTGCTTCAAAGTTTGGCAAAAGAAGGGCACTCCGTTTATGGCGCAAAACATATTAAGCGGTTCTGTTTACTCATGCCATTTGCAGGGCTTTTACTATGGCAAACACTGGGGTTAGACCTAGCCCTTAGACTACCTGTATTGCTCTTTTTCCCTTTTATTATTACTGCGGGCATTGTTATTTATGTAGAGCACAAGCGGGGCTCAGACCGGGCAAAATGGCTTGCTGCTGCTATGGCGCCTGTTACCTTTAGTACACTGGTACTCACTATTATTGCCCTGTTCAACGTTGATTTATATCTTGAACCTATCGCCACCTTTATGACCGGCATTGTACTTACTTGCTTGTTCATGGTTTCGCTAACTGCTAACTACATGGTGAAAGTGGTTCAACGGGAACGGGATACACAAAAGCGGGCGGCTAAACTTAGGAGCGAACAAACATCGAAATTAGAGGCATTGGTAAAAGAGCGCACTAAAGCCCTTGAAGACACGAATAAGACACTAGCAGACATTGCATCAAAAGACAGCCTTACCAACCTACCGAACCGACGAACACTAGACTTGTTTGTCGATAATACGTTTACTCATGGCAATGAAGAACACGAGGTTCTTGCCGTGGCGTTAATCGACTTAGATCATTTCAAAAGCATTAATGACACGTTCGGGCATGATATTGGCGATGAAGTATTAAAAACAATTGCTGAACTTCTCTCCCCTTTAAATAATGATAAGCAGGTTGCGGCCCGGTATGGTGGTGAAGAGTTTGCTATTGTTCAACGGTATCCAGCTTATCAAAAGACACTTAATGATGACCTCGATGCATTTGCAGCACAGCTTAATGATGTACATGCGAATATTAATGCCCTACGTATTGAAGCACTTCAAGGCCGAACAATAGGGGCAAGTTTCGGCTGGACACTCTGTGAAAGCTCCAGTGATATTGTTTGCGCCTTTCGGCGAGCTGATAAAGCCCTTTACACCGCCAAGGATAAAGGGCGAAACGTGATAATAAAGGCTCTTTAGTCCCACTCGGGCGCAAAATCAGGCGTAGCTTGACGGTCGCCACAGTCAAGCGCGTCAATGTGTGCAACATCTTCTGCGTCTAGGGTCAGTCCAAGGGCTTTGGAATTGGTTTCCAAGTTCTTGCGCTTAGTCGACGATGGGATAGTGACTAAACCGTGTGCCAGTTCCCACGCCACCACCACTTCAGCGGCGCTATTGCAAACGTTTTTATAGTCGCCTTCTTTGATAAGCCCGTTTGCACCAGTTTCAACCCCGAAGCGGTGGCGTTTTATCGGCGCTTCATCGCTTACGCCAGCGCGCGCTTGTCTAAATGACCGCTAAAGCGAGTTACCACCAGCGCGGCGACAGAGATAAGTGCACCGACCCATGCGGTATCAGATAACTGCATGCCGTCAACAATAGCACCACCGATAATTGAGCCAAGAGCAATACCAATGTTAAATGCCGCAATGTTTAAACCTGAGGCTACGTCAACGGCATTGGGGGTAAACTTCTCGGCTAGCTGGACAACGTAGACCTGAAGACCGGGAACATTACCAAAAGCAAAGGCGCCCCATACCAACACGGTGATCACTGCAGCAAGTTTGCTGCCCATGGTGAATGTTAGCGCGAATAAGATGACAGCGAGCGCTGAGAAAATAATGGTTAGTGCGCGGATTGGGCCCTTCTTGTCGGCCAATTTACCGCCATAAATGTTTCCTACAGCAACCGAAGCTCCGTAAACCAACATGATTAAGCTTATCGCTGATGGCGCAAACCCTGCTTCTTCCTGCAATATAGGCGCGAGGTAAGTGAACGCGGTAAACGTACCGCCATACCCTAAAATTGTCATGAGATAAACCAGCACCAAGCGAGGTTGAACCAATACCTTCATTTGCTCACCAAGTGTGGCGGGTTTACTTTGCTTTAAGTTGTTGGGTACTAATAATGCACTGCCGATAAGCGCAAGCGTGCCAAGAGCAGATACTACTAAGAAGGTCGCGCGCCAGCCGAAGCTCTGACCAATCCATGTACCAAGAGGGACGCCTGTTACTAAGGCAACAGTAAGCCCGGTAAACATAATTGCTATGGCGCTGGCTTCTTTTTCTTTCGCGACCAAGCTAGTGGCAATGGTAGAGCCAATTGAAAAGAACACACCGTGGGCAAGGCCGGTAAGAATGCGAGCGAGTATTAAACTCTCGTAGCTTGGCGCTTGCCAAGCAAGCAGATTACCCGCTACAAAGAGTGCCATGAGGCTTAACAGAACGTGCTTTCTGTTCCATTTTCCAGTTAATGCTGTCAACACAGGGGCGCCAACCGCCACACCCACGGCATAAAGACTCACTAATAAACCAGCGCTAGGTAAAGTCACACCAAGATCAGCGGCAATCGTAGGGACAAGCCCCACAATAACAAATTCTGTCGTGCCAATAGCAAACGCACTTAATGTTAACGCAAATAATGCAATAGGCATTGTTTTTCCTCATAAAAGTTAATGTTTCCACCTGCACAAAGTGGAAAATAGGCGGGCAGAGACAAGGGTTAGTGATTAAGTGCGCACAGTTTGACGATATTTTCTTTTGCAAAAAATAGCATTAATGACAAAATACTTTTGTAGAAAATGAAAAAGAAGAGTTCATGGAATGCCAGTCTCGACGAAATCAGAAGATTTAGAAGCATTTGTTACCGTGGTAGACACTGGCAGCTTTTCCGGCGCTGCAAATTTACTTGAGCAGCAAGTTGCAAAGGTCAGTCGTGCGGTGTCTAGATTGGAAGATACATTGGGAGTCACCCTGTTAAATCGTACCACTCGAAGACTGGAATTAACCGAAGAAGGCCAGTTATTTCTTCAATACACCCGTGATGGCCTAAACACTTTAGAGAAAGGTGAAGAAGCGCTGCGGCTATTAAAGCATTCGCCTTCTGGCAAACTTCGGGTAGATGCAGCGAGCCCGTTTGTTTTGCATCAGCTTGCGCCTTTGGTCGGCGAGTTTCGACAAGCGTATCCCGAGATAACCTTAGATATGACCAGCCACGATAGTATTATCGACCTACTTGAACATAAAACCGATATTGCCATACGCATTGGCGAATTAGACGACTCTAACTTACATGCGAAGCAATTAGGTCGAAGCCGCTTACATTTAGTGGCAAGCCCCGACTACCTGCGCGCTCACCCCATTAACGGTGATGCGACTACCTTAACGGATCATATGTTAATTGGGTTTAGTGACGGAGCGAATTTGAATAAGCTGCCGTTGAAGCAAAAGATACCGCTTCAATCGCTTCACTATGCGTTGCGAGCATCCAGTGGCGAAACCATTCGCCACCTTTGTTTAGCGGGTCAAGGTATCGCCTTTTTATCCCACTTCATGATACATAAAGACATTCAGCAAGGTGCACTTGTACCGGTTTTTGAAAACGATATTATTTCACCCAACCCTAGAGAGCAGATACAAGCGGTTTATTACAGAAACAGTGCAGTGTCGTCGCGAATTACCGCGTTTCTAGACTTCATAACCCCAAGGCTAATCTTATAAGCCACTGGCTATTTCAGCTTAAACACCTTTTTGAGTGTTTTTTTCGACACACCGTTGACCACAAGCGCCGCAATCATAAGTACTGCGCCAGCAACAACACTAAATAAGAGCGTTTCACCTAGTATTACCACTGAGCTTACGTACCCCACTATGGGCGTTAAGGTTGAAATAAGTGCAATTCTGTCTGGGGGAAGTTTGGGCCCCGCGGCCACCATCAAACCAAATCCCAAGCCGGTCGCCACTGGGCCAATATAGGTTAACAATAACCAGTCTTGCCAGTGATATTCCGTAAACTTAGGCATAGGCTCAAAGGCAAACGCTAACGCTAACATAAGGGCGCCTGCGAAAGTAAACTGCCAAAAGACGGCTTCAATAACACTGCCCTGCCATTTGTGGAATGACACTCGGCGTATAGCTACCGCCCAAAGCGCCGATGCTAATAACATTCCTGATAATGGCAACCAAGCGCCAGGTTGACCAGAAGCCATTAAAATCATGCCGCACCCTAAAGTAGATACGCCGGTTAATACAAGGCGTTTAGCCGGCGGTTTGTGACGATACCAAACAGTATCAATCAGCAACATCCAAAGCGGTGTTGTATAGATAAGAATGCTGGCTGTCCCTGCTGGGATAAACTGCAAAGAAACGGTGATCAGCCCCATAGACAAGGTAAATTGGAAGAAAGCGACCATTAGCACCACAGCGCGATCGCGACGATTCAATCGGGGTAGGCGTTTTTTTGTGATAAGCACAAACAGGGCAATGACAGGCAAGCTTAACAAAAACCGCAGACACACCATCCATATTGGCCCCACGATCTCCAGCCCCACCTTCATGCCTGGCCAATTTAACCCTAAACACAGTACGGCAACTAGTAGCATTTTAATGCCGGTAGATTGCGTTTTATCTTCTGATAACACGATAGACATGGTGTAAACCTGAAAAACTAAAATAACAAGACAAGATGGATTAACCCAGTGTCGGGAGACCCAGGTTACAGCGGGCGCAATATAAGCGAATTTAAGAGGAAATAAAACGGTGTAACGATAAGTTAATACTTTTTTATAGACCAAATGGTCAACTTTTCATTACACCTATAGCAAGCTACACTAAAACGGCGATAGACAGTAAGGTTCGCTGCCCTTTTTCAATTTTACTGACGCTATGCATGTATTTATCGGGGCGGAAGAAATAGACACGATTAAAGAGATTAAAAATCACTTTTTCAGCGAAAAAATGCCCGCCTTTCTGCGGTTTCTTAAGCACAACATTGAATTTAAAGTAGCGGCCTTCACCCATGGGGTCGTTGTGCTTCAACACATGATGTCCTTCACGGTAGGTCACCACATTAATGGAAAACCGTTTAAACGACACTATCGCTTTATTGATTACCTTTTGCATAAATCCTCTTCGATAACCGCTAACGAGCGCTAGGCGAACACTGATGTTTCATCACCAACGCGTTTTCTTTACCTGTTGCGGTGGTGTAATAGTTCTTACGTATATCAATATGTTCGAAACCACGGGATAAATAAAGCCCGATAGCGGTGTGATTACTTTCTCTGACATCCAGCCAGATTTCACGCATTAGGTGGTGACAGGAAGTACGAATTACAAGGTCTAGCAACGCTTTTCCTACACCTTTTCCTCGCGTACTTTGCGCGACAGCAATATCCATTAATGTCGCTTCGTCGAGGACTTCAAGCATAATGGCATAACCAATAACTTGCCCATCTTCGTATGCGAATACACCGTAGTAAGGCGTTTTAAAGCTATCAGCAAAGGTGGCAAAAGACCACGGAGTGACCTGTACGCTTTTGTGGATGTGATACGCAGCTTCAAAATCGCGCTTTAAGGTATCATCGTTAACAAGACAAAGAGACATTACTTAAGCATGGCCCTTTGATTGACTCGCGCTAACTAAAGCGTGCCACAGTGCTTTTTTCTGCGCTGGGCTTAATTTGTGGGGCAAGGCAGGTAACCTAATTGCGTTAGCGTCAACACGCAATGATGTATCAATGACAATGTTCACTAGAGATGAAGACAAGCCTATTTGCACACACGCAAGGGTAAGATCTGATAGCCACTGGGCACTATCACGCTTTTGCTCTGCGCTAAGTGGAATACCCTGTTGCGGCGAATCTGTCACAGACGGTTTGGGCTTAGGGCTCGTTTCTTTGCTTTCCACTTGCGCGCGAAGCTGTGCTAAACGACTTTGCTTCTCCTGTTGAGAAACAGGTTTCGCGTCTATCGGTCCTACAGGGTTAGCACCAAAAGTGGAGTTTGCCGCTTTTCTCTCATTGGTGGCGGACTTATCCAAATAGGCTTCTTTGGAAATCCAAACTTGAATGCCCATTTCTTGTAACACAGCCTGTTGATACTGAGTAAACGCCATAAAAATGCCTAACTAAAAATGACTAACCTATTCGTGAGCGAGTAAGTGTACTTGAATCACCTGCAATGTTGAATGGCTATTCATGACACGTAGGAATTTCTTGATTCACTAATAGAGTTAGCAATGACAATAAAAACA
>CEVI01076141.1_pt1 | contig 23560 bp, 24 predicted proteins | sample 531471 | NCBI WGS metagenome assembly CEVI01 (sample SAMEA2623513, study PRJEB7988) | marine metagenome | isolation source: saline water (ENVO:00002010), including
GCTGGAGACCAGACGGCTGAGCGGGCCGTAGAAGGCCACGTCGTCATTGCTGAACAGGCCGGTGACGGCCTGAAAGGCCATCAAGCCAAGCAGGGCGAACACGGAGAAAGCGCCAATCGGGTTGTGTCCCTGATGCTGCCACTGGCCGCTGACATAGGCTTTCAGGCGCGCAGGGGTAGGGAAGAAGCTGGCGAAGCGCGAGTGCGTTGAGCCGCACAGGCCCCACACCAGACGGAAGGCCAGCAGGCCGATGACGGCAAGGCCGCAGCGCTCATGCCAGACCATCCAGTTACCGCCAAGACTGATGGTGACCAGCGCACCAGTGACGCTCAGCGCCAGCAGCCAGTGAAACAGACGCAGGGGAAGGTCCCAGACCAGGGTTTTCATCAGAGATTATCTCGATCAGACAACGGAGGCCTGCAAGGCTAACCCCTCGCTTTGACTGCCCGCAAGCGTCTGGGCCGCGGGCTTGTGAGCTGATGTTGCACTGCCTGGACGCGGCGTCGGATATATTTTTGAAATCATAATGACATTATTGCCCATCACTGATTATGATCGGCGCGCAGGAACTGAAATAACAAAATCAATAATGCTCTGAAGAAGGATTCTTCAATGACTCGCACTACCCGCGCTTTTGGTTTCACATCGCTGCTGGCTGCCTTCACCCTCTCCGGCTGCGCTTCCATCGTCAGTGATTCGCAGTACCCCGTCTCCATTCAGTCCTCCCCGCAAGGCGCGGACTTCAAGGTCACCAATAGCCACGGCACGGTGATTCACCAGGGCACCACCCCGGCGACCGTCAGCCTGGAATCGGGTGACGGCTACTTCAAGAAGGCCCGCTACAACCTGGAGTTTTCCAAGGAGGGCTATCAGGACCAGCGTCTGTCCATGCAGGGCGATCTGGACGGCTGGTACTGGGGCAATATCCTGTTTGGCGGCCTGATTGGCTGGTTCTTTGTAGATCCGGTCACTGGCGCCATGTACAAGCTGCCAGAGCGCACCAGCGCCAACCTGGTGCAGGTGCCTATGGCCATGCAGCCTACCGCAGCCGTTCAACCCGGCCAGCCGGTGGTCACCGCAGAGGCTGCTCCAGTCGAGTAATCCCGCCGGCGATGTTCGCCACTATGGCGCTGAGCGAGTGCCCTGCAGCTCTGCTCAGCGCTGTTTCACGCTGCCCCGACCGATCAGGCTAGACCTCCATGTGGCGCCCGAGCTTGTCGCGCAGCAGCTCCGGGTTGTTGCCCGCCGCCTTGTCCAGCTCGGCCAGATCTTCCGGGATGTACCAGTGCAGCTGGTCCGAGTGGTAGCTACCCCACACCGCCTTGGCCACCTCGATGGCTTCTATCAGTCGGAACGGCCCTTTCTCTGGCGCAGCCGCCATCAGCTCTTCGCTCGGCATGCCGGTTTTGATCAGGCCCGGCAGCGCATCGGCGCAGCGAATGTCATAGCGGCGAAACTCGTTGGATAGCGCCTCGGTCAGGCCTTTCACCGCGTGCTTGCTGGCGGAATACACCGCGATCAGCGGCATGCCCATGGTGGCCGACGAGGATGAGGTGTTGAAGCACAGGGCGTTTGGCGTTGCCTTGAGCAGCGGCAGGGCGCTGTGGGTGCCGTTGAGCACGCCGATCACGTTCACGTTGATGATTTTCAACTGGTCTTCGAAGGGCATTTCGTCGAAGAAGCCGCGCATCACAATGCCGGCGTTGTTGAACAGAATGTCCATGCGTCCGTCTGTGGCTGTGCCGAACGTTGCCACCGCCGCATCAAACTGGGCCTTGTCGCTGACATCCAGGGTCTGGATAACGCAGTTTTCCGCGCCCAGCTCGGCCTGCAGTGCCTGCAAGCCGTCCAGATTCAGGTCAAAGGCGCCGACAAACCAGCCCTTTTCGTGGAAGAAACGCGCTGTTTCGCGGCCCATGCCCGATGCCGCGCCTGTGATGAAAATGGATTGCCGCCCCGCTGCCAGTGCCATACCCCTGTCCTCTTTTTGGAATTATCGATGCAGCGACACTAGCACCACTGGGCGGGGGTGGGAGCCAACCGCTAGCAACATTGATTGGCCTGTAATCAGTTAACTGATGGCTGCTGGCGCGGTGATGGTGAATTGCTAGTGTATGCATGTGTGCACGGATCGCTTGTTGTCTAGACTCAAACGAAAACAGGTAGTCTCAGCCGAGATGTCGAAGCCGATGCCGCACCCCCTTCTCCGCGCCTATGCCGTTCTTGCCTGGATGCTGGTTATCTGTGCTGGCCTCAGTGCGCCTCCGGCGACTGCCAGCCACAACGTGGCTCATGATGAGTCAAGACTGCTGGCCGCCAAGCTGCAGTACCTGACGGTGCCGTCCTCAGAGACCTTTGCGGCGGTGGCCGGGCCTGAGTTTGCCGGCCAATGGCAGCGCAACGAGCGGCCAACCCTGAATATTGGGTACCAGCCCAATGGTGCCTGGGTGCGCTTTCCGGTGATCAACCCGAGTGCGGAGCGGCTGCGGCGAATGCTGCTGGTGGATTGGGGCTTTGGCCGCATTGAGGCCCGGGTGCTGCATCTTGCCAGTGGCCAATGGTCTGTTTCGGCCCTGACAGGCGATGAGATTCCGCCGTCCCAGCGTGCTGTCGTCAGCCCGATTCAAGCCCTGCCGCTGACCTTCTCGCCCGGCACGTCCGAGGTTTACCTGCGCCTTAACGCCTACCAGCCGATGGTGCTGCCAATGCGCCTGCTGGATCCAACGCAACTGGCCCTGGAGGAGCGTGACAGCAACCTGCGCATGGGCGCGTTCTTTGGCGCGATGCTGGTCATGGTGCTGTACAACCTGTCGCTCTACATCTTCACCCGTGATCGGTCCTACCTTATCTACTGCGGATACCTGATGGGCGGTGCCTTCTATGTGTCTGCCGTGTTTGGCTATGGCCCCTATTTCCTCTGGTGGGATCAGTCCTGGCTGGTTGTGCGCGCCAGTGTGCTCTCGGTCAGTATCGGCTTTTTGTCCGCTGCCCTGTTTGAGCGCGAGCTGCTTAATCTCAAGGCCGAGGGCGGCTGGCTCCTTGGGCTGGTTCATCTGGTGATTGGCTACTGGATTCTGGCGGTGCTGGTGTCGCTGGTCGCGCCCCAGGCCATCGGATACCTGCATGTCGAGCATGGCGGCTCGCTGACCTGCGCTGCGGGGCTGGCTATCGCCATGGAGTCATGGCGCAGGGGCAATTCGTTGGCCCCCTACTTTCTGTTCGCCTGGGTCGGGCTGATGGCCACCACGCTGGGTATTACCCTGTCGATGGGCGGCATTCTGGCGATGACCAACGAGATTCGAACGGCCCAGCTGATCGGCTTTATTCTGGAGTTTCTGCTGTTGTCGATTGCCCTCGCTGATCGTATCAACCGTGAACGGGCATCGCGCATGCAGGCGCAGAGGGCGTTGCTGGCGATGCGGGAGGAGACCAACCTGCAGCTGGAGGCGCGTGTTGCCACGCGCACCCAGCAGCTTGAGCAGGCCAACCTGGAACTTAAACGCCAGAGCCATACCGATGCGCTGACCGGGCTCAGCAACCGCAGGGGCTTTGATGAGCGCTTTGCGGCAGCGCTTGAACGGGCGCGCACCGATGCAACGCCGCTGGCGTTTTTGATGCTTGATCTTGACCATTTCAAGCGCATCAATGACGGCTTTGGTCACAGCTACGGCGATGAGTGTCTGGCGCAGGTCGGCCGCACCCTGAGTACCTTCAGCCGGCGCGACAACGAGTTTGCGGCGCGTCTGGGGGGAGAGGAATTTGCGGCTGTGTTTATCGGCATACAGCCTGCTCAGGCCATGGCCATAGCTGAACAGATACGTGAAACCGTTGCCGGGCTGGAGGTAAGTACGGCAGATGGCCGCTTGCGGTTTACCATCAGCATTGGTATTGCGGCCTGGGTGCCCGGCGCGCTTGATGATCAGCTCAGCTTCTCCAAGGCTGCCGACGAGGCCCTTTACAAGGCTAAGGCCATGGGGCGCAACCGGGTGTGCTCGGCGCCGGTCTAGTTGATCGCGGGCTGACCGGGGCAGTTGTGGACTCCCGGCCAGTGTCGCCGCGCTCAGGCCCGTTCTTCGTCGCGCAGGGTCAGCACTTCATAGCCATCGGCGGTGACGGCGATGGTGTGTTCCCACTGGGCGGACAGCTGCTTGTCGCGGGTCACCACGGTCCAGCCGTCTTTCTGGGTGCTGGTGCGGGCGGAGCCCTGGTTGATCATCGGCTCGATGGTAAAGGTCATGCCTTCGCGCAGTATCAGCCCTTGCCCGGGCCGGCCAATGTGCATCACCTCCGGCGCCTCGTGCATGTCGCGGCCGATGCCGTGGCCGCAGTAGTCGCGTACCACGCTGTAGCCGTTGCGCTCGGCATGACGCTGAATGGCAAAGCCAATGTCGCCCAGCGTGGCGCCCGGTTTGACCACCTTGATGCCCTCCCACATTGCCTCGTAGGTCTTGTCGACCAGCGTGCGCGCCGCTGGCGTCACCTCGCCAATCAGATACATCTTGCTGGAGTCGGCGATAAAACCGTTCTTTTCCAGGGTTATATCGATATTGACGATATCGCCGGCCTTGAGCATCTGCGTCTCGGACGGCACGCCATGACAGACCACATGGTTGACCGAGCTGTTGAGCACATACTTGAAGCCGTACTGCCCCTTGCTGGCCGGGCGCGACGCCAACTGATCGACAATGTAGCGCTCGGTCAGGTCGTTGACCTGCATGGTCGAGAGCCCGGCCTTGATGTGCAGGTCAAGGTAGGCGAACACCTGCGCCAGCAGCCTGCCTGACTGGCGCATGAGGGCCAGCTCCTGCGGGTTCTTCAGTTTGATCTCAGACATGGGCCACCTGCCGTGTGTCCACCTCAGCAAGCCTGAGCTGCTCGCGCATGATGTCGGTAAACGACAGGGTCGGGTTGGCCTCGGCGAGCATGCCGACCTTCATCCAGAATTCGGCCTGCGCATTGATCGAGCGCACCATCACGGAACTGGCCTTGCGCACTTCCTCGTGCAACTCATCGTTGATCTTGACGATGCCCATAACAACACCTTGATATGAAATGTATATGAATCATATATATCTCGTATGCGTGCAGCAATGGTGGTGGGCTGCGCGACGGCCCGCCTGTCGAAACAATTACACATCAAAAAGCTGAATTTTCCCTGCCCGGACATCTACAGGTTGCGCTGGGGGGTATAGCCTTCAGGAACGCAACAAGCGATGGCACACAGGAACGGCGCATGGCAGACAGCGAATTCGATTACGAAAGCACTCTGGAAGCGTGCGCCGCGGGCGACCGGGCGGCGTTCAAACGGCTGTATCAGCAGGAGGCCGGGCAGTTGCTGGGGCTGGCCATCACCCTGCTGGGGCGGCGTGATCAGGCGGAAGACTGCCTGCACGATGCCCTGCTCAAGGTCTGGGTCAACGCCGACCGTTTTGATCGCAGCCTTGGCTCAGGCCGCGCCTGGATCTACAGCATCCTGCGTTATCGGGCGCTCAACCAGCTGCGCGGTCGCAAGCAACTGGTCGCCACCGATGATGGCTTTATCAACGACATGGCTGATGAGTCCGCGCAGGCCGAAGAGCTGGCCGACGCGCGCTCCTCTGCCCGTCAGCTGCGCGACTGCCTGCGGCTGCTGGAACGGCCGCGCCGTCATCCGATATTGCTCGCGTTCTACCGGGGCCTGACCCATGACCAGATTGCCGCGCGCCTGAGCGCGCCGCTGGGCACCATCAAGGGCCGAATCCGCGCCGGATTGCGCGCACTACAGGAGTGTCTGCAGCCATGATTCCGCAAGCACCCGAGCAACGCCGGGCTCTGATCGGCGAATACGTGCTGGGCCTGCTCGACGAGCCGGAAGCCAGCGAAGTCCGCCAGTTGATCGACCGCGACCGCGACGCAGCCCGCATGGCGCTGGACTGGGAGCGCCACCTGCTTGATCTGGCCGACGCCCTGCCCGCCCAGCAACCCTCCCTCGCGCTCTGGCAACGGCTGCAGCAGAGCCTTGGCTGGCTGCCGGCCGGCAGCGAGTCCGACGGCGGGTTGAGCCGCTGGTGGAATAGCCTTGGCCTCTGGCGTCTGACCAGCGTAGGTCTCGCTCTGCTGGTGCTGCTGAGCTGGCTGCCGGGCGTGCTGCGCGACGCCCCGACTGGCCCAAGCTATACCGCCGTGCTGCAGGTGCCGGGCGAGAGTGCGCGGCCCGGTTGGGTGATCACGGTAGATGGCGACGGTACCCTGACCCTCGACGCGCTGGTGGCCGATCAAATCCCGCCGGATCGCAGCGTACAGTTCTGGACGCTGGTCGATCCCAAGGATGGGCCGCGTTCACTGGGCCTGATCGAGCCGGGCAAGGCCGTGACGCTCAGCGCCGAGCAGATTGGGGCGGTGCAGGCCGGTCAGCTGTTTGAGCTGACGCTGGAGCCGGAGGGCGGCTCGCCGCTCAACCGGCCGACCGGTCCGGTGTTGTACATCGGGCGCGCCGTGCTGATCGCCGGCAGTTAAAAAAAAGTTTTGCGCGGCGACATCCAGCGCAGGGGGTGGCGGGTATAGCTTGCAGGTGTCTTGCAAAAGCACCACGTCAGACGGGCTTTCCGTCACCACCTGCAAGCGAGGATTCACCGATGAAAACAATCAATACCCTGATTCTGAGCAGCTCCCTTGTGCTGGCCGCCAGCGGCGCCAGCGCAGCCCAACTGATCGCCCTGGGCCAGGACGGCATGCTGCACAAGGTCGACATCGACAGCCTGAGCGTTACCGGCAGTATGGCGGTCAGCGGTGCCAGCGACCTGCGCGGCATCGACGTGCGCCCGGCCAACGGCATGCTTTACGCCCTCAGTGGCGGCGACGGCATCTACACCATCGATACCAGCAGCGGCGGCGCCACCGCATCCACTACTCTCAAATCCGCGTTGCCAGGCGACGGCCCCGCTGTCGTCGACTTCAACCCCAAGGCTGACCGCCTGCGCCTGCTCGCTGCTGATGGCACCAACTTCCGTGTCAATGTGGACAACGGCGACGTCGCGGTCGATGGCACGGTGGCCTATGCCGCTGATGGTGCCTATGCCGGGCAGACCGCTCAGGTTGTTGCTGGCGCCTACACCAACTCCTACGCCGGCACCGAAACCACCGAGTTGTTCACCGTGGATTTGGCCACCGGCATGCTGATGCTGCAGAACCCGCCGAACGATGGCGTCCAGCAGGCCGTAGGCGAGCTTGCCAAAGGCCTGGACGGCGCGGCCATGGATATCGTCAGCGACGGCAAGGGTGGCAACACCGCCTACGTGCTGACCGGCAAGACCCTGCACACAGTCGATCTGGCCACCGGCACGCCGACCACGCTGGGTGAGATCGCAGGTCTGCCGGATGACGTCAGTGATATCGCGGTTACTGGCGGCATGTGAGACTCGCTGACCCACAAGGCCCCGCGCGTTGGCGCGGGGTTTTTTGTGTCTGGGTTAGGGTGCTGTCGCTCAACTGCGTGGCCGGCTTCGCCTCAAGCACCTGCTATGCGATCGGTGAGCCGATTAGACGTGTTATTCGGCTCATATAGTGAGCCGAATAGGTGCTATATTTGGCTCATGACATCGTGAGGGCGGGTAATGAGTGGTGTGCAGTGGATATGGCAGCGGCCGGAATGGCCGGCGTTTACCTGGCAGGCGGATGCCTTGGCCGCGCCGTTGCGGGCCTGCGTGCAGGCCCAGGGCACACTGCTGGGGATGGCCGGCGCGCTAGACAGAGCTGACGAGCTGCATGGTCAACTGGATACCCTGTTGCAAAACATCATCACCTCCTCGGCCATCGAGGGTGAAACGCTCAACGTGGCCTCGGTGCGCTCTTCGCTGGCCCGCCGTCTGGGTCTGGAGCCGGACAGCAAGCCCAGCCCACGCAGTGAGGGGGTTGCCGAGTTGCTGCTGGATGCTACCCGCAATATTGACCAGCCCTTGACCCTGGAGCGCCTGTTCAGCTGGCACCGGCAGTTGTTTCCGGATGAGGCCTTGCCACTTTACAGTGCCATGCGCGTCGGCGAGTTGCGCGGCGATGAGCCAATGCAGGTGGTCTCCGGCCGGCTTGATCGGCCCCGCGTGCATTTTGAAGCGCCGCGCCGTGCAGGCCTGGAGGCGCAGCTGGAGCGGTTTGTTCAGTGGTTTGCCGATAGCCGTGCAGACGCCGGGCTGGACCCGCTGTTGCGCGCCGGTATCGCGCATTTCTGGTTCGTCACGCTGCATCCCTTTGATGACGGCAATGGCCGCCTGACACGCGCCATAACCGACCTGGCGTTGGCGCAGGCAGACGGTCAGGCTATTCGCCTGTATGCCATGTCGGCCAGCATTCTCGCGGATCGTGCAGGGTATTACCGGGTACTGGAAGCCAGTCAGAAAGGCGGACTGGATATCACCGTCTGGCTGCAGTGGTTTCTGGCCACCCTGCTGGACAGCTTGCAACAGGCAATCGCCCGTATTGAGCGCTTGCTGACCAAGACGCGGTTCTGGCAAAACCATCGCAATCACGTGCTGTCGGTCGAACAGACCAAGGTGCTTAACCGCCTGCTAGACGGCGGCGAGCGTGGCTTTGCCGGCGGCATCAGTGCCAGCCAGTATCAGGCGGTTGCCAAGGTGTCCAAGGCCACCGCTACCCGCCATCTGGCTGATCTGCTGGAAAAGGGCTGCATTGAAAAGCTGCCGGGCGGTGGACGCAGCACCCGATACCGGGTTAGCGCTGGCCCGTAGGGCGGAGTAAGCGCAGCGTCTCCGCGGCTTTTGAGCGCACGGGCACGGCTGATCTATGGCCGTGGACCCTGTGCATGGGTGGTGGAGACGCCGCTGGCTTTCTCCACCCTATCGCGCCGCGTTGGCCCGTCAGAGCAGCGCCTTGCCCAGCAACAACACCCCCGTCACCACCAGCAGGCTGTACACCACCTGCCGAAAGCGCTGCTCGTTCAGGCGGTGGTGGAGGATTTCGCCAAGTACGACGCCGATCACCAGCAGCGGCAGGTAGCTGGCGATGCGTGGCAGGTTGGGCAGCAGGCTGCCGTCGAGCAGGAACAGCACGGTCATGCTGCTGTTGAGGGTAAACCAGACGCTGATCAGGGTGGCGCGCAGCTGGCTCTTATCCAGCCGGGTGCCGGCCAGCGCGTAGACCAGCAGCGGGCCACCGGAGGCGAACAGGCCGTGGGTCAGGCCGGCGCCAAGGGTCAGGCTGCGGCTGAGCCAGCTCGGGTGCGGCGGGCTGATGTGGCCGCGGACCATGCGCAACAGCTCACGACCGGCAAACCACAGCACCAGCACACCGAACAATGCCTTGAGCAGCTCACCGCTGAGCCACGGGCGCAGGCCATAGCCCAGCAGCATGCCAGCCAGCATCAGTGGTAGAATCAGCTTGAGCAGCGTCGGCCAGTGAATGTGCTGACGGTTGCGCCAGGCCAGATAGCCGCTCATGCAGATATTGAGCGGCACCAGCACCGGCAGCATGGCTGGGATCGGCAGCAGCAAGGCGCCGAGCGACAGCGCGATGACAATACTGCCAAAGCCGGTGATCGCCTCAATGGTGTAGGCCAGCAGGATAAACAGCCCCAGCCAGAGCCAGGGGTTGAGCAGCAGGGTTTCGATGGACATGGGGTCTCTTGTGTTAACCGAGTTCGCCGGCAAAGCGCTTGCGCACCTGGCGCAGATACAGCGCCGGGGCAAAGCGCCAGAGCAGGCTGCCGAAGCGTGAGACCGGTTCGGGCAGCAGCCAGCGTTGTCGTTTGGTCAGCGCCTGGTCAATCAGCCCGACCAGCCATTCCGGGGTGCGCATGCCGCCGACCATCGAGCGCGGGTGGCTGGCCGGCTTGCCGTCCTTGCCCAGCGCATTGTGTTCGATAGGCGTGTCGAGAAAGCTCGGGTAGACCATCAGCACGTGGATGTTGTCGCGCTCCAGCTCCAGCCGCAGCACCTCGAAGAACTGGGTCAGCGCGCCTTTGGCCGCGCAGTAGGCGGCCCGGCCCGGCACTGGCATCCAGCCGGCCATCGAGCCGATGCAGAGAATTTCGCCTTCGCTCGCGCGCAGCAGCGGCAGCGCCGCCATGGTCAACTCGACCGGGCCTTGCCAGTCCACCGCCATGACCTTGCGGAACACCGCTGGGTCAGTCTGGTGGGCCGGTGAGCGGTGGGTGATGCCGGCGTTGTTGACCAGGCGATCGAGGCGGCCGAAATGCTCGGTGGTGGCCTTGATCAGGCGCTGGATATCGTCGGCGCTGGTGATGTCGGCGGTGACGGTGAGCACCCGCTTGGGGGCGTTCAGTTCCTGCTCGCGCTGCTTGAGCAGCGCCTCGTTGACGTCGGCCATGACCAGGCTGTGGCCAGCGTCGAACCAGCTCTTGGCCATCGCCCAGCCGAGGCCGGAGGCGGCGCCGGTGATTAAAATGACTTTCATCTGGGAGTCCTGTGGGTTGTTCTTATTTGTGCCTGTAGGGGGGGAGGCCTGAAGCTGAAGGCTGGAAGCTTGAAGCAGTCCGAGCCGTTTAAGAGCGTGGAGTCTGGCTCTGCGTCGGGTTGGCAAAAAAGCCCGATCAGCGTTCGCACTACTCCCAGCTTCAAACTTCCAGCCTTCAGCCCTCACGCCTCTGCAAAAAACTCAAAGGTTTCGGCCGACGTCTTTTGCAACTGATAGCCAAACTCCTCTGAGCGTCCAGTGGGTTGTTCACTTTTGGGGGTTGAGGGCCGGAGGCTAGAAGCTGGAGGCTGGAAGCTTGAAGCAGTCCGAGTGGTTTTAAAGGTTCTGCTTCCAGCTCAGCTTCAAACTGGCAAGAAAATCCCAAGTAGCGCTCGCACTACTTCCAGCTTCCAGCTTCAAACTTCCGGCCTTCAGCCTTCAGCCTTCAGCCTTCAGCCTTCTAGCTTCTACAAAAAACTCAAACGTCTCCGCCGACGTCTTCTGCAACTGATAGCCGAACTCCTCCTTCAGCCGCCGGTTGCTCAGCACCGGGCGGTAGCGCAGGAAGTTGATCTGCTCCGGGCCGGTCGGGCGGCCGAGCCATTTGGCGATTTGCAGCGCGCTTTTCAGAATCCAGGGTGAGACGGTCAGCAGCGGTTTGTTCAGGCGGCGGGCGATGTCCTGAATGCTCAGGGCGCCGTCGCCGGCCATGTTGAAGATGCCCTGCTTGTCTTCGCGGATGCCCATTTCCACCGCGGCCAGTACGTCCTGATCCCAGATGAAGACGAACGGCGAGTCGCTGCCCTTGATCGCCAGTACGCGTTTGGACTCGAACAGGTTGGTGATCTGGTTGCGGGTCTCGGTCCCGAGCACGGTGCCGGGGCGGAAGATCAGCTGCACCAGCGCCGGATGCTCGCGGCGGTAGCGCGCCAGCAGCTCCTCGATCTGGCGCTTGTGGTCGGAGTAGGCGAATTCGCGGTTGCCGCGGATGGCATCCTGCTCGTCGATCCAGCTCGGGTTATCAGCGTAGTAACCGTAGGCGGCGCCGGAGCTGGTCACGGTCAGGTGCTGCACGCCGGCCTCAACGCAGGCCTGGAGCACGTTGCGGGTGCCGTTGACGTCGATATCGAAGTCGCGCTCGCGGTCTTTCGACGCCTGCAGAATGGACGCCAGATGGACCACGTGGGTGATCTGTTCGTGCTTGAGCAGGTCGACCAGACCGGCGTCGCGGATGTCCATGACCTGTACCGGGAAGTCCAGATCATCGCGGCCGCGGATGTCGGTACCGATGACGAAGAAGTCCTTGGCCAGTCGGTTGCCCAACTGGTGACCGATATAACCGGCGGCGCCGGTGATCAGAATGCGTTTGCTCATGGTTACAGGCTCTGCTGGGCGCCGCGGCGGGCGGCGTCTTGTTGTTGTTCTTGTTCTATCTGTTCGGCACGGCGGCTCTGACGGGCCCAGATTTGCGACAGGGTCAGCCCCGATACCAGGTGCCAGACACCCCAGAACGCGGTGATCAGCATCATGCCGCCGGCTTCGGGGAAGAAGGTAAAGAGGATTACCAGCCCCAGACCGGAGTTCTGAATGCCCACTTCCATGGTCACCGCGCGGCGGTCGGCCAGCGGCAGGCGCAGCAACCTAGCCATGCCGTAACCCAGGCTCAGCGCCAGCAGGTTGTGGGCGACCACCAGCCAGAAGAAGCTGTGGAAGCGCTCAATGAACAGATCAAAGTTGTTGCTGAAGGCAATGGCGACAAAGCCGAGGAACACCAGCAGCGAGATCACCCGCAGCGGCTTTTCACTGCGCGTCACCAGCGCTGGCCAGCGCTTGCCACTGAGCATGCCGAGCAGCAACGGCACCGCCAGCACCAGCAGCACGATGACCAGAATGCCGGTCGGGTCGAGGCTGATCTGGGTCAGATACTCGCGGGTGTGCGGGTTGAGCCAGCCGTAGAAGGCGAAGTTGATTGGCGTCAGCACCGTGGCCGCGAGGCTGGAAACCGCTGTCATGCTGACTGAAACGGCGACGTTGCCGCGGCCCAGCCAGGTCATGACGTTGGAAAAACTGCCACCCGGGCAGGAGGCGACCAGGATCATGCCCAGTGCCAGCTCGGGGTCGATGTTCAGCAGCCAGGTGAACAGGCAGGTGGCCGCTGGCAGCAACAGAAACTGCGCCAACAGGCCGGCCACCGGTGCCACCGGCGCCTTGATGACACGCTTGAAGTCATCCAGCGTCAGGCTCAGCGACACGCCGAACATCATGCAGGCCATGATCAGGTTGAGCATGATCAGGCTTGCCGGGTCGAATTGAATCGGCAGCGCGCCGCTCATGTTGCCGGTACCGGTTGCGGTGCGGCCTGCTCAAGGCCGGCTTCCAGCTCGGCGATGTGCTGGTGCAGCGCTTCCAGATAGGCATCCTTGTTGACGTAGTAGGCCATGCGGGCGAGCTTGATGTAGTCGTAGCCGCCGTCCAGATTGGTGGTCGCTTGCTGTCGTTTGGTGGCAGCAAAACTGGCGGCTTGCGCACTGCCCTGACGGTGCTGATGGATATACAGCGCGGTCAGCCTGGCCTGCAGGTTGCGGCCTTCCCAGCCGAGACCGGCTGCTTCGATCATGCCCATCATGAACAGGTTGTTGTACTCGGGGTGGAACACGTTCAGGTACAGCTGCGGCGCATCCAGTGCGGTTGGCCAGTTCAGGTGCTCGCGCTCGATGAACGGGTAGTCCAGCTGATACCCGGTGGCCAGCAGGATCAGGTCGTACTCGGCGCTTTGGCCGTCGACAAAGTCGACCCGGTTGCCGTCCATGCTCCGGATGTCGCGGCGCGCGTGAATGTCGCCATGGCCGAGGTGATGCAGCACCAGCGAGTTCACCACCGGGTGCGACTCGTACATGCGGTAGTCCGGATCGGGCAGTCCGTAGTCCGATGGCTTGCCCATGATGAAGCGGATCAGCGCTGCATCCACCTTCTGCTTCAGCGCGCGCGGCAGCTTGAATTTGCGTGCGGCGCCGAGGGTGTCGGTTGGTTTGCCCTTGATGAACTTGGGCAGGAAGTAATAGCCACGGCGCAGGCTCATGTCGACTGATTTGGCGTGGTGCACCGCATCGACCGCGATGTCGGCACCGGAGTTGCCGCAGCCGACAATCAGCACCCGCTTGCCCTTGAACACCTCGGCGCTGCGGTATTCGGCCGAATGCATGATCTGGCCGTCGAAGTGGCCCGGCAGGCTTGGCCGGTTGGGTGTGTGCAGGGTGCCGTTGGCGATCAGCAGGCCTTCAAAGCGGCGGCTCTGCTGCCGACCGTCGCGTTCGGTAACGATGGTCCAGAAGGTACCGTCGCGCGCCACACTGAGCACCCGGGTGTTGAATTCGTAGTGACGGTACAGATCGAAGTGCTTGGCGTAGGCCTGAAAGTACCGGCGCATTTCGCTGTGATGCGGGTACAGCGCCACGCTGTCTTCCATCGGGAATTCGGCGAACTCGGTCATCCGCTTGGAGGAGATCAGGTGCGCGCTGTCGTACATGGTGCTGTGCGGGTTGTCGATGTCCCACAGCCCGCCAACGTCGCTGTGCAGCTCAAGGCCGATGAAGGGAATGTCCAGCTTCTGCAGGTTGCGGGCAGTGGCCAGACCCATAGGGCCGGCGCCGATGACAGCGTACATGGGGATACCTCAGTTTGTTCTTGTCGTTGTTATGAGTCCTGTCCGTCAGCTGTTACATCCAGACTACGGCAAGGTTATGATCACGAGTCTAGCCAAACGCCCTGCGGCGGTATCGGACAAAACGGGACAGGAATCCGGCAATTCAAGCCATGTCGAGCGTCGATCACAGCGTCACTCCCCTCTATGCCCAAGCGTTGCTGCAATCCGCGCAGCGCCTCGGCATTGCCCTGCCCGCCGAGCTGATTGCGCGGCTGCAGGGCAACGAGCGCATTCCGCTGGAAGTGCAGGACGAGCTGTGGGAACGCTACTGCGAACTGGCCGCCGATCCGCTGGCCGGGCTGCGCCTGGGGCTGGATATTCAGGTCGGTCATCTGGACAGCGCCGGCATGTTGCTGGTGACCTGCGAGACCCTTGGCGAAGCCTTGAGCGAACAGGTCGAGTACGCGCCGCTGATCGGTGCCGGTGGCGAATTTCAGCTGCTGCGCGATGGCGATGAAGTGGCGATCGACTATGCACCGCAGCTCAAGATTCGGCAGGCCGAGCGGGTCGAGGCAGTGCTGGCCGGCCAGCTGAATCTCACTCGCTGGGCGACCGGTGGCCGCTTCGCCCCCAGCGGCATCTGGCTGGCGCATGCACCGCTGGCGGCACTCGCCGAGTATCAAGCGCTGATCGATTGCCCGCTGCATTTTGAAGCCGGCTTCAACCGCATCACCTTCTCTGCAGACCAGCTCGATCTGCCGCAGATTCAGGCCAACAGCGCGCTGCGTGATCACCTGCGGCAACTGGCCGATCAGACCCTCGCTAGCCTCGGGCAGCATAGTCTGGCCGCCGAGGTGCAGGCGCAGGTGCGCAGCCAGCCGCGCTGGGGCAAGGACCGGATCGCCGAACAGCTGGGTCTGAGCGGCCGTCATCTGAACCGCAAGCTGGGCGAAGAAGGCTTGTCGTTCAAGACGCTGCGCGAATCGGTCCTGCAGGAAATGGCCTGCCAGGCACTGCAACAGGGCCGCCTGAGCGTGGCGCAGATTGCCGAGCAGCTCGGCTTTTCCGACGAGAACGCCTTTGTCCGTGCGTTTCGCCGCTGGCAGGGCGAGACGCCTGCGCGGTATCGGGCATCCCGCCACGGGGGGTGAGTTCAGGGCTCCTTGCCGACCGCGTTGAAGCTCAGGCAGGTGTAGTCGAGAAAGCGTTCTATCAGGGTCATCGCCTGCGGAGTCAGGCTGATCAACCGTATGCGGCGGTCGGTGGCGCAGGGCTCCTCGTTGAGCATGCCGTGCTCGATAGCGTGTTGCACATACTTCACAGCGGTCCGGCGGCTGATATTGGGCATCAGCGGATACAGCTCTGTCTTGGGTTGTGGCGGTTGGTCGCGTAGCAGCCAGAGATGGGTAAACAGGTCGCAGTAGTTCAGGTCGCCGGTACCTGAGGCAGCGAAGGTCTGTGCCCAGAAGGCGTCCATGTCCAGAATCGCGCGGCTGGCCAAGGCGCGCTGGGTATTGCTGTATTTCCTGCTCATCCGTTGTTTCGCTCTGCTCATCATGGGGCGTCTGATGCCCGTTTGCACCAGTGAGGCGCATGTGGGCACAGGGCTCCGATTCGATTTACATGCCTACGAACATGTAAATCAGCAACATATGCAACTTTGCACCTATATGGCATGGCGCTTGCTTTGTCCTGCTCAGCTAATGATACGAGCGGAGAAGCAGCATGCAATGCGATTTGTTCAAGACACTCTGGGGCCACGAGGGATCGTTCGAGAGCGCAGCCCTGTTGGCCAGCGCAGCAGGTTTCAGTGGCATCGAGGCGCCTGCGCCCGAGCATGATGACCAGCGTACCGAGCTGGCACAAGTGCTGCGGCATCATGGCTTGAGCTACATCGCAGAGATCTGCACCGCCGGCAGCTATGTGCCGGACCGCCACGCTACCCCGGATGAGCACTTGCAGTCGCTGGAGCAGAAGATCCAGCGCAGCCTGCCGCTGGAGCCGGTGTTCTTCAATGTTATGGGCGGCTGCGATGCCTGGCCGCTGGATGTGCAGATCGACTTCTTTGGGCGGGCACAGGCCCTGGCGGACCGGCTGGGCGTGCTCTGTTCCTTCGAGACCCACCGTGGTCGCTCTTTCTTCAACCCCTGGGTAACCCGTGATGTCCTGCGCGCCCTGCCCGAGCTGCGCATTACCTGCGACTTCAGCCACTGGGTGGTGGTTTGCGAGCGGCTGATGGATAGCGAGTGGGAAACCATCCTCGAAGTAGCCGAGCGCGCCCATCACATCCATGCCCGTGTGGGGTATGACCAGGGTCCGCAGGTACCGCACCCTGCTGCGCCGGAGCACGCCGAGGCGCTGGCCTCGCATGAACGTTGCTGGCAGGCGATCTGGGCCTCGCAAGTGCGGCGTGGATACCAGCGCACCACCATGACCCCCGAATTTGGCCCAGATGGCTACCTGCATACCCTGCCCTTCACCCATCAGCCGGTGGCGGATCTGTGGCAGGTCAACAGCTGGATCGGCAAGCGCCAGCAAGACCAATTTTCGCGCTGGCTTGATGCTCAGCGCGCTGCTGCTGCAATCGAGGAGTGAACTGATGTCTGCTGCAAAAAGCATCTGGCGTGACGAGCAGGGCATGCTGCCCAATGTGCTGGCCATCGCCTATATCCTGCTGACGTATCTGGGCGGCTGGTACGCCATGTGGATAGCCACCTGGTGGAGCTGGCCCCTTGGTGTGCTGGCGGTTGCCCATGGCATGACCATCGCGGCCTATTTGCTGCACGACTGCGGGCACAACGCGATCTTCCGCAAGGTCGAGCACAACACACGACTGGGGCGCTGGTTGAACGTGATTGCCGGTGCCAACTACGGCACCTACGAAGACGTGCGCTACAAGCATATGCGCCATCATGTCGATAATTGCGAGCCGCTGAGCTTTGACTATCGGGCCTGGCTGCTTGCTCGCCCGCGTCTGCACAAGCTGGTGCGTGCCCTGGAGTGGGCCTACATTCCGGCGGTAGAGCTGCTGATGCACGGCATGCTGATCGCTGCGCCCTTCTACATGCAGAGCAAGCGTGATCAGCGTGGCCGGGTCATCCGCGTGACGCTCGTGCGCGTCGCGCTGTTTGCGCTGGTGGCGTACCTGGCGCCACTGGCCGCGCTTGGCTATGTGCTTGCTTACCTGCTGTTCCTTACCTTTCTGCGCTTCATGGATTCGTTCCAGCACAACTATGAAATCGTCTACACGCTGGATGAGTCCGGTCAGCCGGCGCCCTACAAGGGCAATCGTGAGTACGAAGAAGCCAACACCTACAGCAACCTGATCTCCCTGCGCTGGCCGTGGCTCAATCTGCTGGCGCTGAATTTTTCCTATCACAACGCGCATCACACCCGGCCAACCGTGGCCTGGCATCGGCTGCCGGCCTATCACAAGGAACTCTACGGTGAGGATTGTCCGCAGCTATTGAGCTTCTGGGGGCAGGTGAAGTGTTTTCACCGCCACCGCGTCGAGCGGGTGCTGGCTGAGGAGTACGGCACTGCTGATGTCCGCGAGACGGTGCGTAACGGCGAGGCTGTAGGCGTTAACGGTTTGTCATTCCTGACGGCGTTCTGAGAGGTGCTCATGGGGCAATGGCTGATGCGCGTTGGCGACCTGTTCGAGTTCAAGCAGCCGGTTGCGCCGAGCACGAAGGTGGTACTCGGGATTGCGGCCTGGTGTCTGCTGCTGCTTGGCTGGCATTGGGCTGCAACCTGGGGCGGCGAGGTGAGCCCGCTGTTCCCGGGGCCTTTGCAGGTGCTGGGGGCCTTGAGGGAGCTGTTCTTTGAGCGCGGCTTTGCCAGCGACGTGTGGAGCAGTCTGACGCGGATCGGCATCAGCTTTGCGCTGGCGGCGCTGATCGCCATTCCGCTGGGGGTGCTGATGGGGAGCTTTGCCTCGGTATCGGCGTTCTTCAACCCGCTGGTGTCTGCATTCCGCTATCTGCCGGCACCTGCGTTCATCCCGCTGCTGTTGATGTGGCTGGGCACCGGTGATGAACAGAAGATCGCTCTGCTGATGCTGGGGGTTATCTGGTTTTTGATCACGCTGGTCAGCGATGTCACCAGCCAGGTGCCGCAAGACTTTATCGAGACCTCGAAAACCCTCGGCGGCTCCAAGCGCATTGTGCTGTGGACAGTGGTCGTGCGTTCGGCCTTGCCGGGCATTGTTGATACCTGCCGGCAAATGATGGCAGTGAGCTGGACCTATCTGGTGATTGCCGAGATCGTTGCCGCGACCGATGGTATCGGGGCCATGATGATGCGCGCCCGGCGCTTTGTGCACGTGGACGAAATCATGGCCGGCATTGTGGTGATTGGCGTGCTTGGCCTGCTCTGCGATCTGGCGTTTCGGGCCTTGCACTGGTGGTGGTTTCCCTACCTTCGGCGGCGCGGCAACTAGGACCTGACGAGTGTGAGACCGGCAGGCCTGTTGGCGTTGCCGGAAGCGGTTAACCATGGGGAGAGACAACATGCAGTTGAGCAACTGGAGCAAAGCGTTCAAGGGGTGTGTGCTGGGAGCCGCGCTGATGGGCGCCGCCGGCGTCGTGCAGGCGGTCGAGAAGGTTAACGTGTCGCTGTTTTCCTGGCCGGGCTATGCCTTCTGGTATATCGCCAAAGAGAAGAACCTGGTGCCGGATCTGGATCTGCAGATCAGCATCATTGAAGACCCGTACGAGAGCTTTGCACTGATGAGTGCAGGGCAGCTGGATGTGACCTCCAGCACCGTCGAGTACGGCCCTATCGCGGTCGACAAGGATGTGCCGGTTCGGTTGGTGACCTATACCAACCCGTCCTATGGCACCGACAAGATCATTCTCGCGCCGTCGGTTTCATCGCCAAGCGAATTGAAGGGCAAGAAGGTCGCCGTGCTGGAAGGCGGGCTGACGCAGATCTTCATGGGTATCTGGCTTGAGGAGAACGGAGTCGGAATTGATGAGGTTGAGTTCGTCAACGTGATCATGGACGAGGCAGCAGGGGCCATGCTGGGCGGCACCGTCAGCGCGGCCGAGTTCTGGGAACCCTTCGGCAGTCAGGTACTGAAGAACATGCCCGGCTCCCGCGTTATGGCCACCTCCAGCGAAGACAAGTGGATCAGTACCGCGCTGCTGGGCGACGGCATGTACATGAGCGAGGCCTTCCTCCAACAGCGCCCGGAAGCGGCGGCAATGGCGATGGATGCTTACTTCAAGGCCGTGGAGTGGTGGAAGGCCAACCCGGAAGAAGGCAACCAGATCATTGCTGATGCCATTCAGTTCCCAGTCGATGACGTTGAAATGGTAATCGGCGCCGACGGCGAGATTCTCAAGGGCGGGATCATGGTGTTTGATCGTGAGCAGGCCGGCCGCTTTATGGGGGTCGTCGAGGGTGAACTGCCGCTGGGCATGAAAAATGGCCAGATTGTCGAGCACTGGAACACTACCAACAGCTGGTGGCAGAAGTTCGGCCAGGTGGATGCGCTGCATGACTGGACTACGGGCGTAAACCTGGAGCCGCTGCGTACGGTATTGCAGGCTGAGCAGCCATGAATGCGGCAGTCGAGGCGGTTCCGCTCACGGTCGGGCAGGCGCTGCGAGTCAGCGAGCTGAGCAAGTCCTTTCGTGACCGCGGGCGCGAGGTGCTGGCGGTAGATCGGGTGAGCTTTGATGTTGCAGCGCACCAGGTCTGCATCCTGCTGGGGCCGTCCGGCTGCGGCAAGTCCACCGTGCTGCGCATGATGGCCGGGCTGGAGCGCCCCAGCAGTGGCGAGATCACACTGGCCGGTGAACCGGTCCGCGGGCCGCACCGGGATCGCGGCATGGTCTTTCAGGGGTACACCTCGTTCCCCTGGCTGACCGTGCGCGAGAACGTCGCCTACGGCCTGAAGATCAATGGCGATACGCTGGCCCTGCGCGAGGGCACGGTCGATTACTTTATCGACCGGGTCGGCCTGCGGCGCTTTGCTGATGCCTATCCGCACGAGCTGTCCGGCGGCATGCGTCAGCGCGTGGCGCTGGCCCGCGCGCTGGCCAATGCGCCCAAGGTGCTGCTGATGGACGAGCCCTTTGGTGCGCTGGACGCCGAAACCCGGTGGCAGATGCAGGAGCTGCTGCTGGATGTAGTGCGCAAGGAGCGCATGACGGTCGTCATGGTCACCCACGATGTAGAGGAAGGGCTGCTGCTGGGTGATCGCATCGTGTTCATGTCACGTCATCCGGGGCGCGTGCGCAGCCTGTTGCAGCCGCCCTTCAAGGCCGATGGCAGCATCTCGACTCGCGAGGCCCTGCGCTCGCACCCGCAGTACGCGCAGATGGAGCAGCAGATTCTGGGCATGATGCGTGATGAGGGCAGTCACTAGGACGCATGCAGCAGCATGTGCGATCCGCTGTCGTTGGCAGCCGGGCCGCAGCCCGGCTTGCCTTTAATTTTTGCTGGCGTATGGTGGGGCGGTCTTTGTCATTCTGCTGGAGCCGTGCGCGTGCCCTTCGTTGTCAGCACCCATGCTGTCGCCTTCCTGATCTGAGCCGGGGCGGTTCGTCCGTACCCGGCCTGCGTGTCTATCCCCTTTTCTGTTGTTGGAGATGTCGAGATGGTATTTGCCATGGTCGGGGCAGGTGCGCGCCTGCGTGGTGCGGCGGGCAGCTGGATGATTGGGCCACACGAGTTGGCCAGTGTGATTGGCAAGCTGGAATTGCTGGAACGTGCGGGCAGCGATGATCGGGCGCGACTCGGGAGCGAGCTGGAGTTGCTGGATTTGCAGAGTCAGGAGCTGCTGCGCCTGCGGCTGGTGGATCGCCGCAGGCGCAGCACTGAGGTGTCGATCTTCTCGCCGCTGGGCGCACGCCTGCTGGCCGCGCGCCCGGGTGAGGTAGTCAGCCCGCGTTGTGTCGGGCGGGGGTACCGGTTGCTGGTGGTGGCCGTGTCGGCTCAGTAACCGGCCTGAATCACCTCGACACCCTTGTTCAGCACCTCGCGCCAGGCGCGTGCGGTCTCTGCGTTGGCCTGCTTGTCGTGCTGCTCCACGGTGCGAATCAGCGCGTCGATCCAGTAGGTGTAGAGGTGCGGCTGGATGTCGAGCTTGTCGCGCGAGTGCGACTTGGCCAATGCCTGCAGCTTGGTGGGCGGCAGGCCGCGTGAGAACAGCACCAGATTAAGGATGCCCTGGCGCAGCAGCAGCTTCTGCGCGGGCATGTCGGTGTTGGTGAACTTGGCGCGAACCTCCGGCGAACTTTGCAGAAAGCGCTGGTAAAAGTCGTCGAAAAAGGTCTTTGAGGCGCAGCAGCGGCCGTAGCTCTGCATGACGATGTCGGGGGCGTTCATGGCGGGTCCTCAGGTGCGGCAGGGTGACGCGGGGCGCAGAGTGTAGCAGGTTCTGCAGCACCGCTCGCTGCTGGCAATGTGCCCGTGCACCGCTCTAGGACGCGGGTTGTAGTCCGACCGCTCTAACCCGCGCCCTCACGCACTCGTCAATACGCCTAAAGTTGAAAGCGCTCCATCTGGCGGCTCAGATCGGCTGCCAGTTCGGCTAGAGCCTGGCAGTTGGCCTGGCAGTCGCGCACCTCGCTGGCCGTGGCGTGGGCCAGATCGGCGATGCCCTGAGCGTTGCGGGTCACCTCTTCGGTGACGCTCGATTGCTCCTCGGTGGCGGTTGCTACCTGATGGTTGATGTCGCTGATCTGCTCCACCTGTCCGGCGATGGTCTGCAGTGATTCGCCCGCGGCGCGGCTGGCCTCGACACCGCTGACGGTCGCGTTCTGCCCGGCGCGCATGGCGCTGACGGCTTGCTCGGCGCGGCTCTTGAGTGACTCGATCATCTGCTGAATCTCGTCGGTCGACGCCTGGGTGCGGCTGGCCAGGGTGCGTACCTCGTCGGCCACCACGGCAAAGCCGCGTCCGGACTCGCCCGCTCGCGCCGCCTCGATAGCGGCGTTCAGGGCCAGCAGGTTGGTTTGCTCGGAGACGCTGCGAATGACCGTCAGTACCCGGTCGATGGAGGTGACCTGCTCGGCCAGCTCGGTGACCGAGTCGGCGGCGCGGCCGATATCGGCTGACATGCGCTCGATGGCTTCGACCGAGCGGCCCACCACTGCGCGCCCCTCGCCCGCTTCTGCGTGGGCTGCGCTGGAGCTGTGCGCGGCGCTGTTGGCGTTGCGCGCGATTTCCTGCACGGTCAGGCCCATCTCGTGGGCTGCGGTGGCAACCAGATCGGTCATCTCGTGCTGGCGCCCGGCCCGTTCGGCGGTGTTGTCGATTACCTGTGCCACCTGTGTCACGGCACTGCCCAGCTGACGGCTGGTAGCCAGCACGTCGCTGATCAGCTGGCGCTGGCTGGCGACAAAGGCGTTGAAGCCGCGAGCCAGATCGCCCAGCTCGTCCTCGCGGTTGTCGTCCAGCCGTGCGTTCAGATCGCCGCCGCCAGCGGAGATTGCGCCGAGTGCCTGCGAGACACGGCGCAGCGGTTGCACCAGGCCTCGCACCAGCAATGCCATCAGCGCCAGTGCGATCAGGCCAACGGCGCCGGCAATCAGGCTGGTGCGCAGCAGCGCGGCGCGGGCTTCTGCGTAGATCTCGTCTTCCGGTACCAAACTCACCAGCGTCAGGCCGAGCCGTTGCAGCGGCTGCGCGCTGGCCAGCCAGGCCTGGTCATCGCGCTGAAAGTGCACCGGCCCGCTGCCGCCTGCCGTCAGTGCGCGGGCGGCCTCGGCGCTGGTCAGCTCGCTCAGGCTGCGGTTGTCGTTGAAGCTGGCGTTGGGGTGCACCTTGACCTGCTGATCGGCGCCAATCAGAAAGACCACGCCGCGCTCGCCAAACTGAAAGCCGGCAATCAGCTCGGACAGGCTCTGCAGGCTGTAACCCAGCCCGGCCACGCCCAGTGTCTTGTCCTTGAGGGTGATGCGCTGGTTGATGAACAGCGTCGGCAGGCCGGACACCTTGTCGGTGTCAATCGAGGCGACCTGCTCGGTGCCGCTGTCGATCATGCTGTAGAACCAGCTGTCTGCCGCATTGTCCCGGCTCATCACCCGAATCTGGCCCTGTTCGGAGTAGTAACTGCCGCTTTCCAGTACCGCCAGGGTGGTTGTCAGCGCGTTCTGTTGCTGCTTCACGCCGTCCAGATAACGGGCGAAGGCGCTCATGCGAATCGGGTTTTCGCCGTAGGCGAGCCAATCCTGAATCAGGCTGTTGCCGGCGATGGCCTCGGTGGCGGAGATGGGGCCGGCCAGCGTACGTTCAAGATCATTGCGAATCGCGCTGACCTGCGCGGGTAGCGCCTGCTCGATCAGATAGCGCTCGGTCATCTGACGCAACACGGAGGAGTAGATCAGCACCACAACCAGCGTCGTAATGCCCAGCGCGGCACCCATGCTGATGATCAGCTGCCACTGAATACTGCGTTTCCAAAGGGGCACAGGCGTGCTCTCGACAAAGCCTGGCCGTCGCCGCAGGTGCTAGGGAAGCACTGATCAATTCCACACGCCCTCTGCGAGTGCTCAAGCG